>Ga0326728_10002088_pt1 | contig 67952 bp, 48 predicted proteins | sample MB3enrmetagenome_FD_207602 | JGI IMG/M metagenome (GOLD analysis project Ga0326728, IMG submission 207602) | Lab enriched peat soil microbial communities from McLean, Ithaca, NY, United States - MB31MN | ecosystem: Environmental > Terrestrial > Soil > Wetlands > Peat | place: USA: New York... | reverse complement strand
CTTGGGTTGTTCGATCTTTACTGCGGCTGGACTATCCATCACCACCTCCGGCACAACTACCCTTCGGATGATGATCGCGCTGACCTGGCTGTGAGTACAGGCGGTAGAAACCGGACGCTTACGATCTTTTGTCGATTGCAAATATGGAGGGCTTTCCGGAATCTATTCAGAATCTGTCCCGAATAATGCGGGCTGATAGTGCACGAAGAAGGCGCTTTCATGAAGTCGCTACCGAACTGGCAAGAAAATGTACGAATGCATTGTTGTGATTGCTCTGGGATCGTTGGTCAGTACGCAATAGCTTGAGATCTAACGAAAAATCAGCCGTAGAATGAGCGCTACCAGTGCTGAAACTGCTGCCGCGCCATAGATGTTGACGAGGGTCCTTAAATGATCAATCTCCTTTTGCAGCCCCGATAAGGTTAAGTTGTTTCCTCCCAGTAGCTGAACATCCTCTAATCGAATACCTTTTAGATTCTGCTTGAAGTGGACATCATCCTGCTGACTGCGATCGGCGCCGATTCGGCTGGGTGTCAGCTGTGCAAAGAAAATTGTGAATGTGGGCTCACAGAATTTTATGTGAATGTCGGTAGGCCCTATGTTCTGAACTCCAAATCTCAGCACTCCCTTAAAGCTAGGATCGACATGAAATCCAGAGATATTTACTAGACCCTGCATCTTATACTTGGTTCGAACAGAAATGAAAGCCATCATGTTCTCAGGAATGCATATCATTTCATGTGAGGTTAGGACGGCAAATTGGCCTGGCTGCAGTCTCGCGTACGGTTCATCATCGCTGAGGAGCTGGGGAGAGACCTCGCCCACTATGTAGAGCTCCTGTCCGAGCTGGAGATCATATGAAGCCTGCCGGAGGTAGTCGCCGTTGAAATTGGCGACCACTAGTTCGCCGTTGTTAACGTGGGCAAGAATGTCCTCTCGGGCAAGGAAAGACACTTGTCGGCCTCCATTGGGTGTTATCTCGTAAAACGAACGGCGACGCTAATGCTCAGCGCTAGAATGATCGCCAACCCAAAAACAACACAGCACAAAGCCGCTCGACCAAAATCAGTTCGTCCGACGTGAATCCGGTCGCCAATCGCAGATCGAGATTGCATGAATAACAACAGTATCCCGGCTAGAGCGAAGCCTACACCCCAATGCGAGAAGAATCCCCAACTGGTGGATGGCGGAAAATCCGAAAATTATAGTGCTTTCCGATCCGGAATGGCTGTTTGAATGTGTACTTATATACTCATTATACCAGACGGCCTCTTCCCGGCTGGTGTCCAGCTATGCCTGCTCGCAGCGGCCTTCGTCGTAGCTAAGGTGCGCACAGGCGGTTCGCTCTGCCCGTGATCCTGCTCACGTTCCGACGTGCGCTGCGTATAATACCTAGGTGCCGCTTTTGAATCCTCTTACAAAACGAGGCAAGATGCTGCGGGCTGCAGTGCCCGTGATGTTCTGTGTCTTGGTGTTCCTGTTTGCTCTCCACGCGAAGACGGCGATTTATGGCACGGCGGCTCACTCAAAGGTAACCCCGTCAACTTCCAGCAAGTTGTGGGTTAGCGGGCAGAAGATGGAAACCCGCATTGTCCCAACCCAGATCGTGCCGTTGTTCTGGCCCTTGTTCTTGAGCCCTCTTGGGTTTAGCCTTTTGGGCCGATCGCGCCTCCACGGCTCGATCATTTTTCCTCCCCCCAGCAATCCTCGTTTGCGGCATCTGCATCGCTTTCTTCGGCCACCTCCGCTCCAGAGTTAGGTTCCTTCTTCGGCCATTTTTCGCAAGAAGTTGACACAGGGTCACTTGCCTTAACCTTCAGTGCAGAGGCATTGAACGTCACAAGGCCATGTAGCTGGAAATGAGGTACGCGCATGCCAATGGCTGCCGACGAAATCCCTGACGAAGCGAGATTGTCGCCCGCTCGGCGACGCATGCTGTTTCTCGCGGTTGGCGTCCTCGCCTGCCTGCTTTTTGCGGCCTTTATCGTGAAGCGCGTCCGGGCGGGCGCAACGTCGCCGCGCATTGCAAGTGAGCCCGATGTGGGCGCGGTCTATGCTGCTGTCGCCCCGGCAAAACGTGAGACGGTCGCCAACTCGCTCTCCATTGCAGGTCAATTCATGCCCTACCAGAACGTCGAACTGCACGCTAAGGTTGCGGGCTACATCAAGCACATTTACGTCGATATCGGTGACCGCGTCTACACCGGCCAAGTGTTGGCGGTGCTGGAGATTCCCGAGCTGGTGGCGCAGGTAGATGAGGCAAAAGCCGAAGTACACCATGCGGAAGAAGAGATTCAGCAAGCCAACAGCGAGATATTGCGTGCTGAGGCCGACACTGTCGCCCTGCACGCTAACGCCGTCCGGCTCCTCGATACCGATAAGGCGCGGCCCGGCCTGATTGCGCAACAGGAACTGGACGATGCCACCGCCAAAGATCGTGCTTCCCAGGCCCGAGTCGATGCTGCAAAGTCGTCAGCAGGCGCTGCCAGGCAGCAGCTTGCGGTGGCGCAAGCTGATCAGGAGCACTATGCGGCGCTGAGCAATTACTCCAAAATCGTCGCTCCCTATGACGGCGTCGTCACCTGGCGATTTTCCGATACCGGCTCCCTGGTGCAGGCCGGGACCTCCAATACCTCCGGGCTTCCCGTCGTCACCGTCGCCCAGGTAGATCTGCTGCGATTACGCATCCCGGTGCCGGAATCGATGGCTTCCAAGGTTCGAGTTGGCGATTCCGCCGACGTCCACGTGCAGGCTACGGGCGAGCATTTCACCGGCAAGGTGACGCGCTTCACCGACGCGCTCGATCCGGCAACCCGCACCATGCAGGTAGAGATTGATGTTCCCAATCCCAACTACCATCTCCAGTCGGGAATGTATGCCGACGTAACTCTGCTCACCAACAGTCACGCCGATGCGCTGACCGTCCCAGTCACATCCCTCCTGCGTTCCGACAACAAAACCAGCGTGCTGGTGGTCGATGCGAATGACCGGGTGCAAGTGCGGCAAGTTCAGATCGGCGTGGAGACCTCTAATCGCGTCGAAATTCTCAGCGGACTGCAGGAAGGCGAGAGGGTGATCGTCGGCAATCTCGGCGGCTACCAGACGGGTGAGCTAGTGAAGCCAAAGCGCGCCAACTTCACCGCGGTCGAGAACTTCGCAGGCACAGAGTAGGAACTATGCCGCGCTTCGCAATCAAATATCCGTTCTTCATCCTGATGGTGTGCGTCGGTATCATCGTTGTTGGCGTGACCACCGTTCCCCGTATGCCGGTGGATCTGTTTCCGCAGATTGAAATTCCTGTGGTCGTGGTCGCGACGTTTTACAGCGGCATGCCGCCGGAGCAAATTGAAGGCGACATCACGGATACCTTCGAGCGCTTCTTCACGTTGGGCAGCAATATCGACCACATCACGTCGCGATCGCTGACCGGCGTCAGCCTCATCAAAGTTTACTTTCAGCCGGGCACCGATCCCGACGCCGCAGTCAGCCAAATCGCCAATCTCGCCATGGCTGATTTGCGGCGTTTGCCGCAGGGAACGCTGCCGCCCGTGGTGCTGAAGTTCGACGCCTCCAACATGCCGGTGTGCCTGGTGACCTTGAAAGGCCAGGGACTGACCGAGACGCAGTTGCACGATGAAGGGCAGTTCAGCGTGCGCAATCAGATTGCGAACGTGCCCGGCGCCTCGGTGCCGCAGCCGTATGGCGGAAAGTACCGGCAAATCCAGTTCTACATCGATCCGGTGAAGCTGGAGGCCGCACAACTGAGCCCTATGGACGTGGTGCGCACCATCAATGAGGCGAACTCGATTTTGCCCGCCGGCGACGTTCGCATCGGCCCGCTTGACTACAACATTTACAGCAACAGCCAACTGCCAAACCCCCGCGAGATGAACGATGTTCCGTTGAAGGCGATCGGCAACAGTGTCCTTCGCTTCGGCGACATCGGGCACGCGGAAGACTCGTCGGCCTTGCAGTACAACATTGTTCGCGTTGACAGCCAGAAGTCGGTATATCTGCCCATCCTGAAGCAGGGCGGCAACAGCAACACGATTCAGATCGTGAATGGCGTTCGCGATCGCATCAAGCATCTGCTGGACGTCCCCAGCAGCCTCGTCGCGACCGTGGTCTTCGATCAGTCCCAATACGTGAAGATTGCCATTGCCAACGTCTTGCGTGAAGGCGGCATAGGCCTGGGATTGACCGCCCTGATGATCCTGGTCTTCCTGGGCTCCCTGCGGGGAACGGTCGCCGTATTGTTTTCCATCCCCATCTCCTGCCTGGCGGCGTTTCTGCTGCTCAATGCTTTTGGCAGCTCGATTAATACGATGGTGCTCGGCGGTCTGGCACTCGTGCTATCGCGCTTGATCGACAACTCCGTCGTGGTTCTGGAAAACATCTTTCGCCACCTGGAACATGGAGAAGAAGCAGTCGCGGCCGCCGAACGCGGCGGCAACGAGGTTTCGCTGGCCGTGCTGGCGGCGACTTTCACCACGGCCATTGTTTTCTTCCCGGTTATGTTTCTAACCGGCGTTAGCAAGTATCTGTTCACCGCGCTGGCGATGGGCGTGGTGCTCGCCCTCGCGGCGTCGTACCTGGTTGCCATGTCGGTGGTGCCACTCTTCTGCGCGAAATTCATCAAGTCAGAGCGCGGCAGCGAAGCCGAGGGTGAGCGTGAGGGCGGATGGCTACAGCGCGTGCTCGCGCCCTTCAACCGCACCTATGATCGAGTTCTCGCCAAATATGACGAGCTGATTGATAAGGCACTCGATAGTCCCAAGATGACGGTCGGGGTCATCATGGCGGTCTTCGTACTCAGTCTGGCGCTGTCGCCTTTCCTCGGCGTCGCCTTTTTTCCCCGGACGGATCCCGGCCAATTTGTCATCAACGTGAAAATGCCCAGCGGCACCAGGCTGGAGCTGAGCAACGAGTACATCGCTCGCGTTGAAGACGATATTCGCAGCGTCATCCCGGCAGACGAGTTGAAGATGATTGTTTCCAACATTGGCGTGAATGCTGATCTTTCCGCCATCTACACATCCAACGCGGCCATGAACACCGCGTTCGTGCAGGTGCAACTAGTGAAGGAGCACGAGACCAGCAGCTTCACTTACATGGATCGCGTGCGCCGCAAACTCAATAGCGACATCCCGGACCTTTCGACCTTCTTCCAAACCGGCGGCCTGGTGGAGTCGATCGTGAATCAGGGTATGGCGGCGCCAATCGACGTTCAGGTTACCGGCACCAATCAGCGTGCCGCGTTCGCCGTAGCCAGCGAGATCGCGGAGAAACTGCGGGGCCTGAAAGACGTCAGCGATGTGCTGATTCCGCAGGACTTGAATTATCCCGGAATCCAACTGGACGTAAAGCGCGAGATGGCGGCGCGGCTGGGGCTCACCGCGCAAGACGTCGTGCAGAACGTCGTGACCGCCCTGACCTCTAATGGCATGATCGCGCCTGGATACTGGATCGATCCACAGTCCGGGAACAACTACTTCCTCACCGTGCAGTACACACCCAGGCAGATCGGTACCATGACGCTGGAAGACTTCAAGCAGATTCCGCTGAAAGCCAAAACTAACGCCGAACCGACCATGCTGGAAAACGTCGCCGACGTGCGCATGATCAACACGCCGACCGAAATCGATCACAGCCAGCTGTTCCGTGTGATCGATCTGTACGTTGCCCCGCGGGGCGAGGCCCTCGGCGCGCTCTCCAAGCAGGTTGAAAAAATCATCGGCCAGACTGAGCTGCCGCCCAACGTTCGCGTGCAGATGTCGGGAGCGGTAGTCGTCATGCGCCAATCCTTCAAGAGCTTCGCCATCGGCCTGTCGCTCTCAGTGGTGTTGGTCTATCTCATACTGATGGCGCAATTCGCGTCGTTCAGCGATCCGTTCATCATTCTGCTGGCCATCCCGCCCGGCTTCACCGGAGTGATTCTCTTCCTGTTGATGACGCACACCTCCATCAACATCATGTCGCTCATGGGAATCATGATGATGATCGGCATCGTAGTGTCAGACTCGATCCTGATCGTGGAATTCACGCGCGAGCTGCGCCGCCGCGGCGAGGGAGTGCGCGAGGCGATCAAGAACGCCTGCCACGTGCGCTTGCGTCCGATCATGATGACCACCTTCGCCACTTTTCTGGGATTGATCCCCTTGGCGCTCGCCCTCGAGGCCGGCAGCGAACAGTACGCCCCCCTGGCCCGTGCCATCATCGGCGGCCTGATGTTCTCCTTCGTGGTGACGCTGTTCCTGGTTCCCTCAGCGTACTACCTCGTGCATCGCAAGGAAGAGCAGCAACCCAGCGAGGGGGTGCAAGCTTGAGACGCAAGATCTTCTGGCATGTCGCGGCATTGATGTTCGCCAGTCTTGTGCTTCCGGCGCAGACCAACACGCCGCCGGCGCCGGTTCCAGGGCAGAATGTGACTTTCCCGGACGACCAACAGTCACCGCCGACGGTCAGCGAGCCGCCGCAGAATCCAACTCCTCCGGCAACGTCGCAACAGGAGCCGCTCAATCCGCCGCAGCCCGAGCTGCCGCCTCCTCCAACTCTGCCGCCTGCTCCGCAGTTGCCCACCGCCGGGCCGCTGCAGAAACTGACCATCCAGGAAGCTGAGAACCTAGCTATCAAAAACAATCCGCAGATCTCGATGAATCGCCTGCTTTATCTAGCTTCGAACCAGGTCACGCGCGAGCAAAGATCCGCGTACTACCCGACCATCACTGGCAACCTCACGGCCGTGGGTAGCCAGCAGGGAAGCCGCATCGCCGCCGGGAATCTGAATGCTCCACGGTTGCTGAATCGTGCCGCCGGCGGTCTCACTCTATCGCAACTGATCTACGATTTTGGAAGGACAAACAATCTCGTCGCGACCGCGGCGCTTCGCGCCAAAGCTGCCGACATGAACGCCGTCGCCACGGCGTACCAGATCAAACTTGCGGTTGATGAGGCTTTCTACAACGGGCTGATGACGTTCGCCGAGCAGAGAGTCGCGGAAGAAACTGTGAAGGAACGGAAACTCGTCTCCGATCAGATCACGACCCTGTACCAGAACAGACTGCGTTCGGAGCTCGACGTGAGCTTCGCCAATGCGAACCTTGCGCAGGCGCAGTTGCTTTTGCTCGACGCGCAGAACAACTACCAGTCGGCGCTCTCGCAGCTATCGCAGGTGCTCGGCTACTCCGGACAGCAGCAATTCGAGCTAGTTGACACCGAGCCCGAACTCAAGCCGCCTCCAGACGCGGTCAGCCAGCTGGAAAACGAAGCTTTCAGCAACCGGCCTGAAATCGTGGCGCAGAGCTACGAATATCAGGCTGCGCAGCGTTTCCAGAAGGCTGAACGCGACTTGCTGTTTCCTACCATCTCGGCGATTGGCGTCTTCGGTGACGCTTTCGACGGCAGCCTTCTTAACGGCGTACAGCAGTTTCCCACCTGGTACGGCGCCGCCGGTGCGAACATCAGCGTGCCAATCTTTAACGGCTTTCAATACAGCGCCCGCTCTAAGGAGGCGTCAATCCGCGCGCAGGCGGCCGAAGAGCAGCTGCGCGACCTGAAAGACAGAATTGCGAATGACGTACGTAACAGTTGGCTCAACGCGATCACTGCCTACAACCGCATCTCGGTTAGCCAGCAGTTCCTGAACCAAACCAATCTGGCGCTCAATCTCTCGCAGACCCGTTACAACATCGGGCTGAGCTCGATCGTCGAGCTGAGCCAGGCGCAGTTGCAGCAGACCGAGGCGGAAATCCAGTTCGCCGCGGCGAAGTATCAGTACCGCATCGCTGAGTCGGTGCTGCGCTTTCAGGTCGCGGCACCCTGAGGCGCCGCAGATGGCATGATGCAACGCTGAACGACGTCTTGATAACGCTGGTAATGCCACATCGGCCGCGCGGCTTCCTCGCCGGCCACTGACGCGGCTGCAATCTTCGACCATGCTGTTGGAAGAAACTACCTACGAACTCCAAAACGGCGCGCCATTCAATAGCAGTCTGGCTGACTAACTCTTTGCGGTGAATGCCGGCACGCCTACCATCGACTGCATTAAGCAATCCCGAAAAAGAGGAAATCGACTTTTGCATTTTGAAAACTTCTCATCCCGCAAGAAAGCTGCCCACGGCGACAATATGGAGAACAAACGCTATACCGATCAATTGCCACGCTGTTCGTGCCCCAATCCACCGATCCTGGACTTCTCTGCGTAGCACATAAATACCGAACGGTAGGTTGATCAATACCGCCGTAACCACTCCCGGAGCGTAGCCGCCCCTGACCAAAGCGGCGAGTATGTGCCAACCTGCGTTCACAAGCAGGATCGATTGCAGCAAGAGGGCTGCTATCAGTAAGCCCTTGTTTGGACGTAGTATTGCCCACGCAATAACGACGAGGGGAAGCACCGTAGCCATCACCAGTGCTAGGCGAATGTTGTACGGGCTTTGCAAGAGGGCAGGCTTGGGCAGCCACTTCTGCAATCGGCTGAACGAGCGCAGGAATACCGGGAAGGTCAAATATTCCTCGGTATTGTGTAGCACAAGTGTCACCCCAATCAGGGCCAGCACCGCATTGCGTGAAAGAGCGGACATAAGCGAGGGATCATTATAGCGGGCCTCCCAGTCTGTATCTTGCGAAGACGTGGACGGTCACGAGCACTCTCTGGAAGTGACGGCCGAAACGTTCTACGAAGGCGTTGCACGGGCGCTTGCTGCATTCAGGAGCAGCGCATGGGTTCAGCAGACTGGGCGAGGACATACGCTTACGGTACGATGCAGCAGCCAGCGGTTGAGCACCGCGTTCGCATATCAGAGGTCCATGTGTGCAAATCTGAACACCCAAGACATTTCCAAAGACGTTAGAATACTGTATCCACCGCGCCATTGCGCTAGACACTTTGGCCGTCGCGGGTAAGAGGCTAGGCCTCCAGCAAAGGCGGCATAAATTGGTCAGCGCGTGTCTCCGCAGAGTATCGGTTCCCTTTCTCCTAATGATGCTTCTCTTGTCTGGTGCTTCGGCCCAGGAGTTGAATGCTGCTCTTGCCACGCTGATCATTCCGGACGGCACCCGAGTCGACCTTCGGCTTGCCGATAGCATTTCTTCCGCTCACGCTCACGTAGGGGACGTCCTGAACTTTGTTGTCGTGAAGGACGTGAGCCTGGGGGGGGTCACCGTTATTCCGGCTGGCACCATGGCCCGCGGCTCGGTCACTGAAGTGAAGGGTAGACGGGTTCTAGGAATGGGCGGCCAAGTAAACCTGAAACTCGACTCCCTGGAACTGAGCAACGGCAATCGAGTGCGGCTGCGGGCACGCATGGTCGTGAAAGGGCGGTCCCGCACCAAGCTGATGGCCGCAGCAATGATCGCCACCAGCCTGGTCTTCCTGCCCGCCACCCCGGTTTTCCTGCTCACTCGTGGTCACACCAGCACTGTCCTGAAAAGCACGGAAATCGCGGCACAAATCGAGGGCCCCGCATCGGTTGCATCGACAGGGTTACAGGGCTCGCGAGCAAGACCTTCCGAGCTGGACGAGATGGTGGACTATCTGCCGCCACGTGTCTTCGACGGTGAAGGACGGGAGGGCGACATGGTGAACCTGGTCTTTGTCGCTCAACCAGACGAGCTCCAGGCAGCCTTTCAACGCGCGGGCTGGGTGAAGACGGATAAATGGAAGCCGATGTTCGTCTGGCACCTTTTGTGGCATCGAACCAAGGACTCGCAGCTCCCGATGGCCAGGTTTTACTTGTTCGGAAGAGTACAGGACTACTCCTACGCGTTACCCGATCCGAATGAGGTTGTCACCCGGCGTCATCATCTTAGAATCTGGAAAACTGATTACACGGTTGAGGGGAAACCGGTGTGGGCGGGCGCCGCCACACATGACGTCGCGATCGAAATCGCCAAGCGAGGACGCCTGATCAACCACAGGATCGACCCCTCGGTCGATGCGGAGCGTGATTTCATCGGAACCAATCTGACGGACACCAATTCAGTCAGTCGGCAGGAGTACTTGGATTGTGCCAAGCCAGTTTTCGAGGCGCAAACTGCATCGGGCGAGGCCTACCACTCGGATGGCAGAATTCTCCTCCTAAACCTTCACCAAGAAACCACCGCGGCCGACGTGCCCGGGCAATCATTATCGATCGTTGGCGCGACCTCGTTGCTTGTCGCATCTCCAGGACAGCCAAAGGATTGATTCTGTGGATCTGCAAGGCTTTGACGAATGACAACGGCGGCGCCCCACCGCCCTATCATCCGGTGCTCGTTCAAGCGTGCATGGTCGCTGGCGAGCGCCATCCTGGAACCCTGCGGCGCATTTGAATGGGTCGCGCTTTCTTATCTGGGACTCAGCGGCGCCCTGATGTTCATTTTCCACCAGAATCTCCCGCATCCTGCATTGAATATCGCCAGGCACTTCGGAGTCTTTGCCGCAATTCTTGTGCTCGTGAATGTCGCGGATCGCGTCAGCCGCGGCGAACCGCGGTCTCGACTTGCCCAGACTCTTACCTGGGTGCGCGATTGGTACCCGCAGGCTCTCTTTCTTTTCTGCTTCGAGGAACTGCAAATTCTCGTTCACCTGACTGATCAGACGTGGCGGGATTCCGTCCTGATTGCATTCGACCGCCGGCTTACAGGCGTTTATCCGTCAGTGTGGCTTAGTCAGTTCTCCAGCATCGGGGTCAACGAGGCGATGCAAGTCGCCTACATGACTTACTATCTATTCCTCACGATTCTCGGGGTCTCGATTTATCGCCGCCACCCGGTCCGCTCTGCTTTCCCACCCGCAGCGGATCCGTCCGGAGTTGTCGGGTTGCGCGCGTTCTGGACAGTGATGACCGCTTCGATCATCGCCTACTCGATCGGGTATATGATTTCGATTTTCTTTCCCGTGGAAGCGCCGTTCTTTGCCATGCGCTCATTCGATTTACCCCCGCTTGTGGGTGGCCCAGCCACCGGCTTGATCGATTTCATTGAAAGCTGGGGACGGGTGCGCGGCGGCGCGTTTCCTTCCGGTCATGTTTTGGGATCGTTCGTTGCCCTGCTCGGTGCTTGGCGCTACCGCCGCTACTTGTTCTGGGTGTTCCTCCCGTGCTTCATCGCGATGTGCGTGTCCACAATTTATGGTCGCTACCATTACATCGCCGACGTGTTCGCGGGGATTCTTGTCGGCACGGTAGGTTTCATTCTCGCCGAAAGGTTGATGGCCGTGCCCGGAGCGAATCCCGCCGAGCGATCCGGCGCCATCATCTCTAACTGAAAAACCTGAAACTGTCGTCTGCACCGCTACAAGGCTTGCCGTTTTTCATCGCTGGGTGCCATCGCCATTTCTTGACTTCGTCGAAGGCTGTTTCATCCCAGTCCGTAGCCCGCCGCCTGTGCAAGACCGATGCGCAGAGGTTGGCCTTCTGTGCCTGACAAATACCCAGGACATTCAACAAGCTCGGCCCTGCTAGTCCACCGCACTTCGGCCTCTGCTTTTTTGGCGGCGGCAATGGATCCGCAGCGTTCGCCATTGAAATCTTGAACGCGATGCACGAATTGAAGTAGTGCGACATCGCGGACCTCATCTTGGTCGCGTCGAGCGGCTGATACGCTCTCTCCTGGTTGCTGTTGCACCGGTTCTACGACCGGGAATGTCGCAACGACCCAGCCCGGGGACGGGGAGCCGCTGCATGGCTCCTTGTAGGCTCTGGTGTTTGCCCATTAAGATCCTACGTTATGCCCCATCGCGATGATCTGTCTGCTTTTGAAAACCTCGGAGTCGGCGTAGCGCAAATCGCGATGGATGGCTCCTGGGTTGCCAATCGGCGCCTCCGCGAGCTACTCGGCTTTGCTCACGACGGTTTTGCGGCGATCCCATTCGACCGCTTCTTTGAGAGCGACAATTTAGGCTCCGAGACGCAGGAGCGCAAACGTTTGCTGGGCGGGAGAAATTCCGAACTATTCGTCGGAACGAAACGCGACTCGCAACGACGGATGCCCGCTTTGGGTCAGAGCAGTCTTCTCGGTCGAATGGGATGAAAGCGCGAAAAGGCCGAGATACATTCTGGCCACGATCGAGGACATGACCTCTCTTAAACTGGCTGAGAGTGCTCTGGGCGAAGCAGAATTGGCTCGCCGTGAAGTGGCGCGCCGGTTGGCTAGCGCGCAGGATGACGAGCGAACCCGCATTGCGCGGGAACTGCACGACGACATAGGCCAGTCGTCGGCCATCTTGGGCATGCAAATGATGCGCGCCGGAAGGCCGGTTTCCAACCTGCCAGGGAAGCGCCATCCCAGCGTGGCTGAGCTTTGCGACGACTTGAGAACGATCGCTGTAAAAGTAAGCCGAATTTCCCACCAGCTTCATCCCGCAAAGCTGGAGTACCTGGGGCTTGCCGTGGCGGTGAGAGCGCACTGCCGGGAGTTCTCGGAGAAATACAGAATCGGGGTTGAGTGCTCCTGCGATGATATTCCCAAGGACCTGAACGCGCTGATCGGAATGAGCTTTCTGCGGGCGGCGCAGGAGGCGCTCCACAACGTGGGGAAGCATAGCGGCGCGACAGCGGTGCAGGTGAATTTGCGAGGGTCGACCACGGAATTGTCGCTGGTGGTCGCCGACAACGGGACGGGATTTGACTTGGAAACAGCGCGGCTGGCTGCGGGGTTGGGCCTGATCAGCATGCGTGAGCGAACTTACCTTGCCGGCGGCGAATTCACTGTCGTCTCAAAACCTGGCGCGGGCACGACGGTTACGGCACGCGTTCCTCTCGTTGACGGTCGGACGGCTGCTCCGTCTGAGCCTGCCTAATCGGGGTCATCCTCACAGCAACAATGCAAGCGAAATTACTTTGTCTTGGCGTATTCGGCCCGCGCCTGTTGGTAGATCGGGATGTCGGGGTCCGCGCTTTTCCAGAGAGTCAGAAAGTTCTGATAGGCGGCGCTGGTCTCGGGCGCGCCTTGCAGAGCCTCGGCACGCGCCAATCCTAAGGGAGCTAGACCAGCTAACACAGAGTTCATCGTCAGGCCCCTGTGATCCAGGTATTTCTGAAACTCAGCCTTAGCCGCACCGCCCTGGTGCAGCGCCAGCAAGGCGCAACCGCGGAGGTAAACCGGATACAGCATCGCGCCGAGCTCAGGCTGCGGGCCGGGAACTCCCAATTCGTAAGGAGCCGCTTCTTTCAAAATATCAAGCGCCTTTGCGGGATTCTGACGATCCAGTTCAATGGCTGCGCGAATTGTTGGCAGCCAATAGACATTCAGCTTGGTGTTGAGAGGGTTTTGCTTCTCCAACTCGTCGGCCATCTTCTCTGCCTGGTCGGCGTCGCCGGCGCGCGCCAGAGCAATCGCGGCCAGAATCCTCGTGCTCCGGCTCGAACTCAGGCGCAATGCCGCAGCTACCTGGCTGCGGGCTTGCTCGGGATAGCCAAACTCTGCTTCGCGGATGGCCGCGTTCAACTGGCGTTTCGCCGCGGTCTCATCTTCACCGGCGTTGTGCGCCGACTCGGTGGAGCGGCGGGATAGATCTCTGGCTTCTTGCAAATGTCCGGTAAAGGCTTCCGTGTCCGATTGCGTCGACAGGAGAACGTCTTCGCGTCGAGGTTTGCCGGTGGCCCAATCTGCCTGTCGCTGCATCTCCGCCGCATCGCCTTCCACGAAGGCGACCGCGTAGCGGTAGTAATGCAGATCGGAGTAGTCGAGGCCGCGACTCACCGCCTGTTGATAGGTAGCCTTCGCATCCTGGTAGCGACCTGATCGGCAGTAGTATTCCACCAGCGCTCCCATGGCGATGCCACTGTCAGGGTTTAAGCGGACCGCGGCGATGACTTCGGCAAGTGCGTTGGGCCATTGACCGAGCGCCGCGTAATTGCCTCCAAGATTATTACGCGGCACCCACGAACGCGGATATGCCTTGGCGTAGAGCTGATAGGTCTCGTTAGACTTCTCCACCTCGCCGGTGACATCGTTGTAGTAATAAGCGGAGATCGCGTACTGCTCACGCGCACTGACGCGACTGCGAAGATCGTATGCCTTCTGGTAGTTCTGCTTTGCCAGCTCGGACTCTCGCAGGTTCGCGTAAACCGTTCCCAGGCTGGCATAGGCGAGCGCGAAATTAGGGTCAAGTTCGACCGCCCGTTTGAAGTAGCCGATCGCGGCGTTCTCTCCCTGTGACGACAAAGTCCGTAAGCCTTGGGAATAAGCCGTCAGGGCCTCAAGCGAGGGGGTGGTTGCTTCCTCCAGCGGAACATCGAATTGCTGAACACTGGCCAGCGACTCACCCAACTCGCCACGCAGCTTCGTAGTTGCTTGTCCCAGAGCGCCCAGAACTTCTTCTTTGCCCGCGGCGGTCGCTAATTCTCGCGCCAAGGGGGCGCCGTCCTGGCAATTTACTGCTTTAAGCCCGATCACATACTCCGATCCCAGACTGGCAATCGACGGAGCGATATAGGCTTTGCCGCCTGCCCGTTGGCAAAGATCCCGCGCGACTTCAGGCGTCAACTTGGTACCGGTCGGGAGGGTCATGAGCTTCAGGGTCGCGCCGACTTTGTTCTCCGAAAGCACGTCCAGAAACGGTGATTGATTCAGGGCGACCATCAACGCCATCTTCAGCGTATCGTCGAATACCGCTTCGCCTGTGTTGTTGGCAAAGTCCCCCAGCACGACCGTGTCCTTGTCGGTCAGTGCAACTTTCTTGTGCGACCTCCAATAGAAGACCCCGCTCAGGACCAGAGCAGCGACTAGCACTCCGAGCAGGGTCAAGGGCTTCCACGGTTGAGGCCGCGAGAGCAGTGAGCCGGTGCTGCCTGATACTGGTTGGGAAGCAACTCCTGCCGGCAACGCCACGCTTTTTTTCGGCGTGCTCTCCGCCACACGCGCGTTGAAGACACTGGTATCGCGACTCCCGGAAGCCTGGGGGTTCTGAATTAACTGTTGCAGGTCAGCACGGATCTCCGAAGCGTGCTGGTAGCGAAGGTCTCGGTCTTTCTCGAGGCATTTGTCGACGATCCGCTGCAGTTCCGCGGGCACGCTCTGATTGAGCAACATCGGTGGAATCGGAGTCTCCTGCACGATGGCAAGAAACAGCACACCCGTGGTCTCACCCTTGAACGGCATTTGTCCGGTCGCCATCTCATAGAGTGTCACTCCGAACGAGAACAAGTCGGAGCGCTCATCCATGGGCTTCCCCAGCGCCTGCTCGGGGGACATGTACGGCATGGTTCCCAAAGCCCAGCCACCGGTCGTCGCCGGGCGCGAGCCTTCGATGGCGACCGTCTCTTCCCAGCCGGTACGGATTTTCGCGAGACTGGTAGCGGTGATCTTTGCCACGCCAAAGTCGAGTATCTTAACGCGGCCATGGGTTGGGACGAAGATGTTCGCGGGTTTAATGTCGCGGTGGATGATGCCTTGCGCGTGAGCCGCCTCCAGCCCATCCAGCACCTGAATCGCAATATCCAGCAAGCGATTCAACCGCAGAGGAGCGACCAGCACCAAGTCCTTGAGCGTGACGCCATCCAGAAACTCCATGGCCATGAAGACCCGGCCGTCGGCCTCACCAATGTCGTAAAGCGTGCAGATATTGGGGTGGTTTAATGCGGATGCCGCTTGCGCCTCGCGCTGAAAACGATCACGCACCTGAGGGTCGTCAACAAAATCCTCCGGCAGGAATTTCAGGGCAACAAAACGACCAAGACGAATGTCCTGCGCCTTGTAAACGACTCCCATGCCGCCAGCGCCCAGCTTCTCCAGGACGCGATAGTGCGAGATGGTGGTGCCGATCATGGGTCGGTGAACGCGAAAGAAAGGCTGTGTAATCGCAATGTTACGCAAGCAGAAATCGGTGAGTCAATTTCAACCTGGCAGGCCGCATCGTGCACTCCGAACCGGGTCGGCAACCGTCAGAACGCCAGGTTCCAGAGCTGATTTCCAAATCCCGGCGGAAGGCCGGAATACTCTCCGCTTCTTTACCGACTCGATGCATTCAGAGATGCGCCGGCGCGTCAGCCTGCTGACGTAGCTGGAGCTGGCGCTTCCAAGGCAGAGACTTTCCCGGTCTCAATCCTCGACCTCGGGCTGATAGACCAGACCGACCTCCGGGTCATCGGGGATTGCCCCCTCCCGGCACCAACCTTTGCGCCGGCAGTGCCCGCTAAGCTGTCCAGCCGTTGGCGAAAACCCGGAACTCGATCTTGCCCGCGCAAGGCAAACCCGTTACATTTGACATCTGCCCACGCTCGGATCGCTTATGTACATCGTCATCTCGCGCTTCCGTGTGCGTAACGGGTTAGAAGAGGAAGTCCGACTCGCGTTCCTAGCGCGGCCTCGACTGGTCGAAAACGCAGACGGTTTCCGTGGGCTCGAGGTCTTCTCCCAAGCCGACGACCCGTCAGCGTTCGTGCTGGTCACGCGCTGGGACAGCAAAGACGACTTCGACACCTGGCACCGGAGCGAGGCGCACAATCAGTCGCACGCCGGCATTCCGCGTGGTCTGAAGCTCGACCCTACTTTCACCGAACTCATTGTTGGCGATCGCATCGAGGATGCGAACGGGCCCGCGACGTTTAACGACGCTCTGGAGGGGCAGACGACGTCACTGTGCCAGTGGATCACCGCTGCCGATGCTGCGCTCGCGTTATTGCTTACGGCGGACGGCACCATACGCTTTGCGAATGCGGGGGCGGCCCGGCTGTTTCAGCCTCGCCAACCCGGCGATGGGGGAAACATTTTCGATTACCTGGTTTGTTCCGACGCCGAAGCTTTGCGCCGGCGCCTTGCGCAACCCGAACAGCGCACCAGTGGCCTGTTTCTGCTGAATGTGACAAACACCACAGGCGATCTGGTCACATTGGAAGCGTGCCTGATCGGCTGCCGGGGTGGGGCGGTACTGCTGGGCGGGTTCGAGCAACGCCACCTGCGCCGCCTGCACGCGGAGCTAAACCTGTTGACCCAGGAGATGGCGAACACGACGCGCGAACTGGCGCGCAAGAACAGGGAACTCGCCGCCGCGAACAGCAAAATTGCCAATCTGGCACGCACCGATAGCCTCACCGGCCTGATGAACCGCCGCGCGTTCGACGACACGCTTGCGATTGAGATTGCGCGGGCCGCTCGCACGCGCCACAGCCTCGCACTCATCGTGAGCGATGTGGATAACTTCAAGTCCATTAACGACCACCATGGCCATCTTGCCGGCGATTCTCTGTTGACCGCAATCGGCAGGGTGTTCCGCCGCAGTCTGCGCGCCTATGACGTGGGAGCGCGCTTCGGCGGCGATGAGTTCGTTGCGCTGATGCCTGGCACTGATTCTAAGCAGGCAGGCGCAATTGCCGAGCGCCTGCGCGACCAGGTGCACGCACTGCAGCTCCTCGAACTCCCGGGCAATCACAGTATGACGTTCGGGGTCGCGCTATGGTCGACCGGAGAGTCTGCACCCCATTTTGTTGCGCGCGCGGATGCGGCGATGTATCGCGGCAAGCAGGCCGGCAGAGACCGGGTGGAGATCGACACTACAGAGCGGTTGCGGGAGGACTCCGACAATGTCGCCAGAACCAACTGACCGATTCGTCATCGCAGAAAAAATTGCCGCCAGCAAGGAGCGCGTGGCCGAAACCGTGACCGCGGCCCTGTATCCGCGACATCCCGAATGGCTGGAACGCTACGGTGAGCGCGGGCGCATCGTCTGCAGCGAAGACATCCGGTTCCACCTCGGCTTCCTTGCCGGCGCCATCGAAGCGGGCTCGCCCGAGGCTTTTGCGGACTATGCCTCGTGGGCAAGCCGGATGCTGGCGTCGCGCTCCATCAGCGCAGCGTCCCTGGGTGAGAGCTTCCTCGAGATGGCTACACAGCTGCGTCCGGTGCTGTCCGAATCCGACCTGCAGCAGGTTTCCGCCGTGCTGGAACTTGGAGCGCTGGCCTGTATGCAGCCGGCGGCTACACCAGAGCGGGAGCCGCAAACGGAGCTGCGCGCTACGCAAAAAATCTTTCTAGCCGCGATCCTAAACGGCGATCGCAAGGCTGCCTTGAACATCGCGATCGAGGCGCTGCGCGCAGGCCATGTGATGGTTGACATCTACGTTGATGTTTTGGCCGAGGCGCTGCATGAAATCGGACGCCTTTGGGAGATCAATCGCATCAGCGTGGCGCAGGAGCACATCGCGACCGCCGTTACGCAATACGTCACCGCGAACCTGTACGTGCAACTGGCGCCCGAGGGCTCCACCCGCGGCAACATGGTGGTGACCGGTGTGGCCGGCGAACTGCACCAGATCGGCGCCAATCTGGTTGCCGATGCCATGGAGTCGAAGGGCTGGAACGTCCGTTTTTTCGGATCCAATGCCCCATACCACGACGTCATGCGGGCGATCCTCGACAGCGCCGCCAGCGTGCTTTGCGTTTCCACCACCCTGGTCGCTAACCTGCCGGCCACCGCACAGCTCATCCGTTCCGTGCGCCAGCAAACGAGCGAGCGGAAGCTGCGCATTGTGCTGGGTGGCGCGGCGTATCGGCACTGCTCCGATCTCGACGCGGTGCTCGACGGCCCCGTGGAGGTGATGGACCTCCGGTCCGCGCTGGCCGCACTCTGCAGCTAGCCACGCCTTAAGTTCTCGCCCACTCTGCCGATGAATGTCGCAGGGGCTCGGCTACATGGGTGCCACATCGCTGTTGGGCGCTGTCCTTGCCGGACAGACGGGGGAGATTGCGTGCTGGCTCAGCGCGGCAGACAGTGTTGTTGCGCTTCTGATGGATGGTAACGGAGCCATCCGGTGGGGAAACCCTGCCGCTGCACGGCTGTTTGCGCCAGTGGCGGATCTCCGCGCAGGCAGCATCTACGATCACGTCACCGCTTCCGGCGCCGATTGCCTGCGACAGCGCATCACAGACGGCTCAGGTCCAGCGCGTTTCCTGCTCAACTTGACGATGGACGGTGCTAACCCCATCACCGTCGAGGCCTGCTTGCTGCGTTGTGACGAAGGTGTTGCGCTCCTGGGAGGTCTTGAGCAGAGGGACGCGCAACGGCTGCCGTCGGAACTGTACGCGATGAATAATGAGCTGGCGGCGTTAACGCGGGAGTTGGCGCGCACGAATGCGCAGCTGAAACGGGCACAGCGTCAACTCGAGCAGGTCGCACGAACCGACGGCCTGACCGGCGTGCTGAACCGTCGTGCTCTTGACGAAGTGCTTGCGCTCGAGATCGCCCGCGCCGAGCGTCAGCCGCAAGTGCTCACGATCGTGATGTGCGATATCGACCACTTCAAGCGCCTCAACGACCGCTACGGCCACCAGACCGGCGACCAGCTCCTGGCGCTCATGGGTGGGCTCTGCGGTGAGGTTCTTCGGCCCTACGACGCCGTCGGCCGCTACGGCGGCGACGAGTTCGTAGTAGTGCTGCCCGGAAGTGACTGCGCCGACGGCATCAGTATTGCAGAACGTCTCCGGTCCGGTTTCGAATCCGCGCCGCTGGGGTCTGCCGCCGAGCCGCACACGCTCAGCCTTGGTGTGGCGTCGTGGACTTCGGGAGAACGCCCGGAAAACTTTGTGGCTCGCGCCGATCAAGCGCTGTACTGCGCGAAGCTCGCGGGGAGGAATCGAGTCGAGGTGCAACCAAAGTGTGCGGGCCGGCCGACCTTCGGAGCGGACAATGCCGGCTGAGTGATCGTAGCGTCGCTTGCGGCTACGCAGGATAAAGTTTGTCCGTGAAGAGTTCTTCCTGGCTGCGGCTGCCCAGAACATCAAACGACTGGTCCGATCCCGCAGCCAAGCCGCGAATCCCACCTCTCCAGCAGACATTGCCAACCCCGCTCATAAGTGCGCCGGCCCACGCCTGAACAGTTGGGCCAGAGACTAAAGCACGTTTGAAGTCTGGCCGATGGTCTCTCCGTGGAAGATGGATTTGTTCGGCGTCGGAGCGCTCATCAAATTCCTAAGATCAAGTGTCTGCCCCCCCTCACTTTGCTAGCGCTTCGTCGCCGAGGCCTTAACGAAAGCGGAACAGTGGCTCCTAACGGAGCCATTTCTCATTTGGGGGAGGGCAATCATGAAGAAGCATCTAAGAACCGTCTTGATATTCGTTGGCTGCCTATGTCTGGGCTCATCTCTGGCATGTGCACAAAGCTGTATCAACGGCAATGATGGAGCCGCGGGGATAGGTTCACAATCACCCGGCAGTATCTGCATAACTAGCTTTACCTACCCGTACCAGAGCGATTTCACGAAAGCACAGCTTTGCGCGACCACGCGATCGGCCGGCGATTTTCTCATTGAGAGCTATTGGGAGATCAACGGGGCAAGTTCTCCGGTCGCGGACAACTACGCCTATTACGACTCGACGATGGCTGCGTCGCACTGCGGCATCATCACCGGACTGATGCCTGGAGGCAGGGGTAACTACCTGCTGAGTGTCGCGTCGTGCGGTAGCGGACCTGGACACGGCGGCAGCTTCGGAGAGAACTGCAAACGCACCGATCCCAACACCAGCGTAGCGCCGTGGGGTAATGCTCAAAGCAACGGCTTGCAGTTTAGTACCGGCCATCCAACAGGGTCCACATTCACCTGGGCGATGTATCCAGCGGCAGCAGCCCTGGAATTCTGGCAAGGGCACATGACGCCTATCGCCATCAGCAACCAGTGGATTTCGGGTTCGTCAACTCCGGCTTACCTCATGGTCGAATCCATAAGCGTGGATGGACAGCTATGCGCTCATCCAGTTGACGGAAAGATGTTTTGCGGAAGCAGCGGAGTCACCGTGCAATACACCTCGGATAACAGCGAGGCTCCGAGTGCGGGGCAAAGTAACATCGCAAGCAGCGACATTGTGTCCGCCGGCCCGTATGCGGGCCACTACTTCTGTCAAAGCGGTACGAACTGTTTCACAGGGCCGTTCAACAACTTTCTCCTGGTGTGGCCGGGGACTTCGACCTCGACGTGCACGAACAAATGTCACACCGTTTCTGTGACCATGCAGGGTACCGACAGCTCGCAGAACAACGTCGGCGCCCAGGCCAGCTTCAACTACAGCTTCTCTGTGCTGCCGCAGCCGACTTTTCAGCCTGTAGCTCCTACCAGCTTCCCGCCCATTCCAGGCATGAGCAGCTACTGGGCGTACCTCGCCAGTTATGGGCAGAGTCTTAGTCAGTGCGGCTACGACTGCTATGGCGTTCAAAGTGTCGTACAGATGCTTACCGCTGAACTTAACGCTCCGGGGCAGTATTTCGGCGGCGACAACTTCAGCAGCGGTTTGACCACAGGCCCGCTCGGAATCTGGAACTATGATGGCACCCGGGTGTCTTATGGTATCGCCCTGGTGTTGAACAGCGCACCGGGCTGGCAGTCCCGCCACAGTTACGCTCAATGGTCTCCTGTCATCGGCGGAGGGAATGTTGAGGTCGCTATCTCAGGCTGCACTTCATCAAGCACGGAATGCCCGAATGCCAAGAGCGCCGTGTGCGCACCCAGATGGAGCGGGTCGCTCGGTGGCAAGACCACCGAGGGAAGCTGCACTTGGGTCAACGTAGGCAGTCCCGCGTCGTGGAACTCAATCGCCGAGCGCATCCATGATCAGGTGCGTGATTGGCAGTTGCTGCACGACCACTGGACGACGGACAGTGAGTGGAATCGCTTTACCGACGGCGACACGATGCACGCGTTCCGCAACTACGAAACGGTAAACGGTTCGACGCCCGATGCGCGGGCGGTTGAATTCTTCCTGTTTCCGTTCTTCTCGCCGAGTGGTGGCTGGGCGACCACCAATCAACGGATTATCTGGAATGCTTTCGCTCCCGAGACCGACACCATGCGCGACCGGGAGTACGAGATTCCCGCGTTGTACAACTGCTGGCTCATGGGCTGTTTTGGCAGTCAGGGTCCGGTTGACAACGGCGTGAACGAGCTTCAGCTTCGCATCGACGCTACAATTGCCGACGCGCAGCGCATCTACGAGTACAATCCCGTCAACGGCGGATCATTCCCGATTGCAGGTGGCATGGGTACGGCCAGCTTCGATGCCGGGCTGGTTTCGGAAGCTCTTATCCATTACTGCGCGGTTCAAATCTACATGGGGCAGCCGTGCGATACTCGCATCTATGTTGTGTTGCCGAAGCTGCTGGATTGGCTCTATTCCAACGAGTTCAACCTGACCGGCAGCGATTGGTCAATGCCCTACGCCTTGTGGACCGTTCCCTTTGGCCCGCAGCTTTGCCAGTCGGGGTGTACCTACAAGCAGAGTGATCTCAACATGTTGTTGGCGACGGCCTACGCGTGGCTAGGGGCGAACAACGGCGGTGCAGGCTATGTGTTGCCCACTTCCGGCGTCAGCGCCTGGACAGTGGCCGACACGATGTTCAAGCATGCCTTCGACAACGTGTATGGGGGAAGCAAGGAGTTCAGCCAACTCTATAAGTGGACACCAGAGTACTTCGGTTATCGCAACGGCACCCTGGCCGGCACCGATTCCCTTATCCTGCCTCCGCACAACACCTACCTTGGAGCTACAACGCCTACCATAGAGCCATACCCGCAGGCAGAGTACCCGGCTGGACCCAACGCTGCGGTCAACGGCAACACCGTGATTTTCACCTGGTACAACACCAAACCTGTAGTGACTAGCATTGTCAAAGTTAGTCTGGGTTGCACTGGCGTATATTCGCAGGCGTTCAACGGTGGTACCAACACACGAGTAACCGGTGCCGACAATCTGTACGTGAACACGGTCGCAGCTACGGGGTTGGGCGCAGGACAATATTGCGCCGGTTTTGGTGGTACGGACTCTTCCGGTCAGCAGGCGTTTGAGGCCGTCGATGTGCTAACCGGGCAACAAGACTGGACCTTCTACGTGAACTAACTGCAAGTGCATGGCAGCGGAAGACGGCAGGGAGGGGCATCGCTCTCTGCCGTCTCGTTGTTTCTCAGTATTGTTGCTCAGCAAGTGAAGAAGTCCTACCTGGTCGGAAACTCGGCAAATGATCCGTGATGGCAGCATCGCATTGCTGCGCGCGACGCCGACCGATTTGCAAATGATTGGTCCGCCTGGTCGAAAAAGAGGGCAGGGAAGTCTTCCAGGCAAAATCGAAGATCGTGAAAGCTACTCCCGAGCCGCTGGCAGCGCTCGAAAAGTGCAAAGCCGATCTGGAGCAACTGCTAACGGCCAGCGCGTGAAAGGACGCTCGTTCACCACAGCACTTCCACCGGATACATGCGAAACTTCTTGTCGGCACTGACGATGGGAAGATCTTCCTCGATGGCTTGGGCGAGAAGCATTCGGTCAAAGGGATCGCGATGATGTAACGGCATGTTCTCCAGCTGAAATACGTGGGTCGGCAAGAGCGGCAGAACCACGGTCGATGTCTTTTTCAGCTGCGATCGAAGGTAGGTGCCTGCGGGCTGCGGAAAGGGCAGTTTCCCTGCCTCCGCCTGACTAAATGGGGGCAAATACGAATGCCGGTCACCGACCGGACGCGGCGATTTCGCCGCCCTACGGCATGACGTGTGCCATCGCCCGGAACTTGTGGCAGTTGTGGAATTCCAGCACGTTGCGATTATTTCGCCCGCCGCGCGTGGAGGCATTGACGACGGTCTTCAGCGGCAACAAGAAGCTGCTACCGTCGCCAAAGGTCACATTGCCGTAATCGATCAGCAGATCGGCGCTGCGGAGCGGAAAGTCGTCCGGCAAGACGGTGGTTTCCAGTTGCAGTTGCCGCAGTTCACCCGTCTTCTTGTCGATGCGCACTTCTCCATGGTACGGTGGCGCGGCAGTCTTATCGTGAATATGCAGCCGCCAGAAGGGAACGTCCTGCTGCGCGATCTCATAATGAAAAGCCAGGATTCGAGTATCGCTGCTGGTCTCGTCCAACTGGAAACTGACGTCGTTGCTGCTGTCAAACAGCCCCCGGATATCGGCGCCAAACTGACCCGTCGACCAGGTATGCGAATTCAGCCAGGCAACGTCGCTCACCGGCTGACCGTTAGACTTGATGTTCCGGTACGACTCTTTGCCGTCCAGGTAGCTGACCTCGGCAGTTACCACGTCAGCAGCCTCGCCGTCCAGGTAGCGCGCGGTGCGCTGCTCGCAAGTGAAATTTGGGATCCGCCTGGGAAGTGACACCGCATACTCGCAGACCTTGCGCAGCGTATCCGCATGCGGCGTGCCCTTGGCCAGCGAGTCACACTGGCTCGGGATGGAAGCGGTGTCCGGCGCTCCTTCGCGCGCAACCGTCTGCGCCCACAACGTGCCCGCCAGTAGCACACCAATCACCAGCCCGCTACGCAAGAAACGCAACGCGGCGTGGCCCATAAAGAATGGATCGCCCCACAACAACGCACTCATCGGAAGGCCCCCGTGAGCGGAGTTATTGTAGACCAGAGACTACTTTGCTGACTCGGAAAAGTGTCCCAGTCTGCAGGTTTTCGGGACAGACGCCAGTGGGCAGGGGGCTTCTTTTAGATTTGGAGGATTCGACAGCTGGAGTTGGAGTTTTGCACGAGCTACCGCAAACCGTGACCGACAAGAGGCTAGCAGGCTACCCTAGGCCCGATTTTAAAGGGGCCCTGGCGTACTTAACATAATATCCGTTATCGGACATTACGCCTATTGCTGATGTGCACCTCCGACATTGGCCACGGACAGCACGCTGTCAGAGTCGGATTCGGCCAACCGCAGACAGCGATGGCATGCTGACACCCCTCAGATCAGCACCACCTTGGGATGGAACAGTGTACCCGCTACACGGCTGGCCAGGCAGATCAGCTCCGACTGCCCGGCGAACACCTTGACCCAGCGCGAGCGCGACATCTCCGGCAGGTTTACGGAGCGGCCATGGCGAATTTTTGCCACGTCTTCTTCGGTGGCCGTCACCGACGGTATCTCCGGCAGGACGCGCCGCGGATGCACGCATAGCTCCTCGAGTTTTCCTTGCTCGGCTGCTTCGGCGATCTGCTCCAGCGTGTGGCTCTGTTCGATGTTGAATTCGCCGACGGCTACGCGCCGCAGGCTGGCCAAGTGAGCGCCAATCCCCAACGTCTGCCCAATCTCGTGCGTCAGACCTCTCACATAAGTTCCCGACGATACGCGGCAGGAGAATTCAGCGATATCCCCGCTCAAAGACGAAACCACGAATTCCTTGATCTCGACCTCGACCGGTTCCAATTCCACCTCTTGCTTGCGCCGTGCCAGTTTGTATGCCGGGACACCCTGAATCTTCTTGGCCGAGAACGGTGGCGGAACCTGCTGGATGCGCCCGAGAAAGGCCGCCGCTGTCCCCTGAATTTCCTCAAGTGTTACTTGAACGTCGTGCCGGGCCCCGACCGGCTCGCCGTCGCAATCGTAGGTCTCGGTCGCCATGCCCAGCCGCATCGTTCCGTCGTACGTCTTTTCCGACGCGGTATAGAACTGGGCCAAGCGGGTCAGGCGCCCGGTGACCAGCGGCAATACCCCGGTCGCCATCGGGTCGAGCGTGCCCAGATGGCCGATCGAGCGCTCGCCCAGGATGCGTCGCGCTTTGGCGACCACATCGTGCGACGTCCACCCTCCCGGCTTGTCCACAACCACCACAGCGTTGAGCGGCATCCTTCTGCTATCGTGGAGGGTGAAAGGCTTGTCGGTCAACCCAACAAGCTCTTAGCTCCTAGCTCTTAGCCTCTAGCAAAAAGTCCGCAGCGGGAACATCAGCGCCCCACCCCTCGCGTTTGCTAAGGGCTAACGGCTAAGTGCTAAGCGGGCCATAGGCCCGCTCCACCAGGCCGCTCCGCTATGATTCCGCTGAAAGACGACACACCTCGGATCGGCACCCCATTCAGCAACTACACCCTGATTGTGCTGAATACCGTCGCCTTCCTGTTTGAAGTTTCACTCAATTCCACCGGTCGCCAACAATTCATCTACGCCTTTGGCGTCGTGCCGGCCCGCGTCACGGTCGTACTCTTCAACCACGGCTATGTACCGTGGAACCTCATCTCCGATCTCGGCACGCGCTACGTGCCCACCGCCGCCGCCATCATTCCCATCTTCAGCTCCATGTTTCTGCATGGCTCCTGGCTGCACTTGATCTTCAATATGTGGGCGCTATGGATCTTCGGCGATAACGTGGAGGAGTATCTCGGCCACACCTTGTATCTGGTCTTCTATCTGATCAGCGGCGTGGCGGCAGCGCTGTTGCACACCTTGTTCAACATCGGCTCAACCGTGCCCAGCGTCGGGGCCAGCGGAGCCATCGCCGGCGTCATGGGCGCCTATTTCGTCTTGTATCCGCGGGCGCGCGTGCTTACTCTTGTGCCTTTCTTCTTCATCTTCTTTATGTGGCTGCCGGCGTGGATCGTGCTCGGCTACTGGTTCGTCGTGCAGTTCCTCAGCGGCGCCGCGACTGCCATTAACACTCACGGTGCCAGCTCCGGCGGCATCGCCTTCTGGGCGCACGTGGGAGGATTTATCGCCGGAGTCTTCCTCATTAAACTCTTCCCTGCCCGCACCCGGCGGTATCACTACGGGATGTGAGAGAACAGCAATTAGCGATTAGCAGTTAGCTCCACGTTCCAGCGCGACCGTCCCTCCTTTGCCATCCTGAGCCGAGCGTCCGCTTTGCTTCTTCGACCCACATCCTTTGTGGGTCGAGCGGACGCGCAGTAGAAGGATCTGCTTTTCATTTGTGCAACAAAAATCTTCTGGAGCGCCGGGTGCCCCAGAGCCTGCCCTGAGCTTGCCGAAGGGTCTCGCGCCTGTCGAGTCCCGGGTGTTTCGCTAAGCGCTAACTGCCAATCGCTAACCGCTAATTGCTGTTTTCACAGCGCTCCGCTGGTCGGATCGAGGCTGATCTCCGTCGGATTCACATTCGGCGGTAGCAGCACCGCATACAGTACGGCTTGGGCAATGCTCTCCACAGCCAGCATGTGATCGCGAGGCGCGTTGGGCATGATCTGCTGCCAGATGTCGGTCGAAGTGGCTCCCGGCAGAAGCGCCATCACGCGAATGCCGCGCGGCGCCAGCTCCTCACGTAGCGACTGCGTGAATCCCAGAGCTCCCATCTTGGCCGCGGTATAAGCGTAGTACTGCGGAAAGAGCTGCTTCGCCGCGGCGGAAAGATTGTTGATAATCGTCGCGCCCTCTTTCATCTGCGGCAAGGCTGCGCGCGTACAAAGGAAGACGCCGGTCAGATTCGTCTCAATGTTGGCTCGCCAGGTTTCCAGCGAGGTGCCGAGGAGCGAGGCCGGCGGCTGACTGATGCCGGCGTTGTTGACCAGGATGTCGATTTGCTCGAAGCGCCGCTTCACCACCGCGAACAGCCTGGCCACGGATTGCGGAGTGCGCACATCGCATGTCATGGCCAGAATCTTCGCCGGACCGAGAACCTCTTTTCGCAGCTCCGCCGCGCTCTTGGTCAGCGTGTTCAGGTCGCGTCCGGTGATGACGACGTTCGCGCCTTCCGTGGCGAGAGCCCGTGCGATGGCATAGCCGATGCCCTTGCTTCCGCCGGTGATGAGGGCGAGCTTACCCGCCAGGCGCGTTGGCCCAGTGGGTGTCCGTAACGGAACTATGTTTGGCTTGCTCGATGACTGCGGCGGCTTCGCAGTCATCGGCTAGGCTCCATTGGTGCTCTTGGCGTGGATGAGCGACAGGAACTCCTGCCGCGTCTGCTGCGCGCGAAATGCGCCCAGCATTGAGGACGTCACCGTCGCCGAGTGTTGTTTCTCGACGCCGCGCATCATCATGCACAGGTGCCGCGCTTCAACGACGACGCCGACACCCAGCGGCTCGGCCGCTTTCTGAATCGTCTCGGCGATCTGCACCGTCAGCCGCTCCTGCACCTGCAAGCGGCGTGCGAAGATTTCCACCAGCCGCGCTACTTTGCTCAGGCCGATCACGCGGCCTTTGGGGATATAGGCGATGTGCACCTTGCCGAAGAACGGCAGCATATGGTGCTCGCACAGGCTGAACATCTCAATGTCTTTGACGATGACCATCTCGTCGTAATCGACATTGAAGAGAGCGCCGCGCAGCACCTCTTCGGGATCCTCGTTGTATCCCTTGGTGAGGAACTGCAGCGCCTTGGCGTAGCGCTCGGGCGTCTGCAGCAGCCCTTCGCGCTCGGTATCTTCGCCCACGCGCACCAACATCTCGCGCACAAGCTCTTCGAACGTTGCAGCGGTAAGCGTCGGGGTTTCGATGCTCTGTTTCATGGCTACGGTTGACACCTGGTTTCGAGCTTCGAGCCGCGAGCAGTTAGCTCGGGGCTAGAGACTCGCGGCTAATCGCTACTGTATTCAAAACTGTTCATCGCCGTCTCTTCCAGCCGTACCTCTTCCAGATGAGCAGACGTAAAGTTTTGCTTCAAAATGTGGAAGATGACCTCGCTCAGGTTTTCCGTGGTCGGAACCGCTGATTCGAACTCTGCACACTGGTTCAGATTCACATGGTCGAATCGGTCGAGGATCTCGCGCCGTACCGCCTCGTCAAGATCAACCAGATTGCAGACCATCCCCGTCTTCGCGTCGACCTGCCCGCTGACCGTCACTTCCAGCGCATAGTTATGCCCGTGCCCATGCGGGTTGTTGCACTTGCCATAGACCTCGCGATTCTGCGCCTCCGACAGCTGGTCGCAATGCAGCCGATGCGATGCCGAGAAGATGTAGCGGCGCGTCAGATGGGCCTTCATGGCTCTCCGTAGAAGTCGACGAACAAGTCCGGCAGTTCGTACACCCGCACGCGATGCAATTGCGCAACCTTCAACTTGCCTTCCAGTCGCTGCCAGATGGCGATGGCGAGGTTTTCCGTCGTAGGAATCTGGTCGCGAAATTCCGGCACTTCTTTATTCAGATGCCGATGGTCCATCGCATCGAGCACTTCACGGTTCAAGATTTCCTTTAAGTCTTTGAGATCGACAACGAAGCCCGTCTTGGGATCGACCTCACCTTTCACCGTAACCTCCAGCGTGTAGTTGTGGCCGTGTCCATTGAGGTTGGCGCACTTGCCGAAGACGCGCCGGTTCTCCTCTTCGCTGAATTCCGGATTGTGATAATAGTGTGACGCAGAAAACTCGCACTTGCGGGTTAAGTAGACCATAGCTTTGCTTTCAGGCTCATCTTCTTGAGATGAGGCCATTACACTTGGCGCAAGCACCTCGTCGCGCGCAAGTGGCGAGCGGTGGAATCGCCGGGTCTTAGCCCGGTGAACCGTACGACATTAAGTCGGCTTTAGCCGCGGCTGCCCCAGCCTGGTGCGGTCCTTCCCCACGGCTCAAGCGTCTGCGTGAGAACCGTGCCGTCCCTCAAGGGACTCAGATTCCTTCCCCACTCAACCCAGCAGTCCGCCTTCGGCTCGGTGCTGGGCTAAGTTATACCGTGCCTTCGGCACTTGATTTTCGCAAATCGTATCCCACCGCCGCGTTCGCAATACAGTTCTCACGCAGAATCTCAAGCCGTGCTCTTCCACCGCTCTGACTGAGTTTCCTCTACGGCTACGTTCGTGCGCTTATATTCTCTGCCCTTCCAGCGCACCGAGCCTCGCTTATGTGAGATGTCCGAGTTCAGCAAAAGAATCGCGAACAGCGGCAATCCGAAGATCGCCAGTGCGCTCGACAGCCAATCGAAATGCGCCCGCCGGATGCGCTTCCAGAACAATCCCAGGAAGACCATCGCGAGGCCGGCCGCAATTCCGCCGACTAATCTGTCGCCACGGCCCAACTTCACGATCGCTACAACAACGCACAAAACGATCAGCGCAAACTCACTCATCCGCGCAAACGCCAGCCTCGCCGGATGCGCAAACAGCAGCGCCAGATTCTTGGTCCAGCCCTCCCACATGTCCGCAAAGCTACGATACATCCGCGCGCTCACGACGTCCGCCAGCCGAAATTGCAGCTTGTAGCCAGCCTGCTTCACTCTCCGCGCCAGCTCGACATCCTCCAGAATAGCTCCCGCGACCGCGGCGTGTCCGCCGACGGCGTCATAAACGTCGCGCCGGATCAGCAGATACTGCCCATTCGCCGCCGCCGCCGGTGATGCCGGATCGCAGACATCCTTCGGCCTGTACGTCCTCGCCAGATCGGCAAAGACAACCGGCATCAACGCGCGCTCAGCCAAGCTGTGAACTTCCTGCTTCGGCGAATACGACAGCAGCTCCGCACCACAGTCCCTGGCTTCTCGAATGCCCGTTGCTACCGAAGTCGACGAGTGCTTCGTATCGGCGTCGGTGAACAGCAGCCACTTCCCTTTCGCGATCTTGGCACCGCTCCATGCGGCGTTGCATTTGCCGCTCCAGCCCGCCGGCAGCGGATCCGCCGCAATCACCTGCCCCGCAAAGCTGGCAGCGATCGACCGAGTTGCATCGGTCGAGTAATCGTCGACCACGATGATCTCGCAGCTCACACCCACCAGCGCCGCCAGCGACCGCAAGCACTCGCCTAGGCACGCTGCCTCGTTGCGCGCAGGAATGATGATCGAAACTTCAGGTTTAACGCGATTATCCACGATTCTTCGTCGAGCATCGGCTAGCTTGCTCGGGTGCAGCCGGCCTTCAGGCCAGCGGCAAGCCGTTTTCTTCTTGCCCGAGCCGGCTCTTAGCCGGAGGCACTTGACCACGGGCGTGTCCGAAAGTTGTAGCGCCCCGCGCCGCAACGCGATTTGATCAGCTCTTCTGTCAATTATTATATGAGTGTGAAGCGCTTCCGCTCGCTCGCTCTGATTCCCTGTCTCTTCGCATTCGCCGCCTGCAACACCGGAGGCCATCCTCCCCGCATCGGCAATGAGGCGCCCAATTTCACCATCACCGATTCGCAACATTCCGTCGAACTCAACAAGTTGCGCGGCAAGCCGGTGCTGCTGAACTTCTGGGCCACGTGGTGCCCGCCCTGCATCGAAGAGATGCCATCGCTGGTGCAGTTACAGAAGCAGATGGGCGACAAGGTGACCATCCTGGCCGTCAGTGAAGACGCAGACGATGCGGCCTACAAACAATTCATCCGCGATCACGGCGTCGACCTCCTAACCGTCCGTGAAGGGACGCAGAAGACCAGCGACGTTTACGGCACCTTCAAGTATCCCGAGACCTATGTCATCGATCGGAACGGCAAGATTGTGCGCAAGTTCATCGGCCCAGCCGATTGGACCTCGCCCGACATCGTCGACTACCTGAACAAGCTGTAGACGATCACGGGGCACAAAAAAGCCCGCCTCTCGCCGAGCGGGCCTCAACTTTAGCTATCCCCGCAAGACCTTTATCTTGCTATCACCCGGCAGCGGCGTCCTCGATGGGCGCCGCCTTCGTTAGGCGGAGTGGGCACCACCCCGGGAGGGATCAGTCTTTCCTGCTCTTTCGGCAATTTTCCTTAGGCATGTGCCAGAGCCGCCGCGTGATCGCGCTCGCGCCCTTCGACCATCACCAAAACTCAAAAGATTTCCGTCGCGCCGGGACATGCGTTGTGGGTCGGCTTGCCCCCGACTGCGACAAAGTCGTGAATCATCACTCCTTTTGTACTCCCGTTGCATGCCACAACCGTGGGAGGAAAGTATCCATTCCACTCGCCGGGTCGCAGGTTCAGGTCGGCAACCATGACACTGTACAAACCCCAGGCACCGTTGAATTGCAGTGGTGTCACCCCCGGCTGCAGGCTGATGTAGGAAGCGTCCACGGTAATCTGAGTGACGATGTTGTTGAAGCTGGCGAAGACCGTCGATGCGCCGTAAGCCTCTACTCGCATGCCGACGACGCGCAGGCCTTCGATTACCCCCTGCGTGCCGGGCACACCCGTGTCCGCGATGAAGGCCGGCCCCTCGAGGTGGGCATATCCGTCCGAAAAGCTGATATCGGAAACCAGTCCCTGACTTGCCATGGGATCCAGTAGCACCCCTACCGCCGAGTTGGTCGTGCCAAATGTGCTCCCCTGAAAATGAACCGTGGTCATGGAGACCGGCGGGGCCTCCAGGCTGGCAAAAGCCGACGAGATGCCGGCGCTGTTCGCTTCCGAGAGCACGACATCGGCAACGCCCCGTCCCCGGAAATAGCACTGCTCGCAGCTCCACACCTCGCCGCCGTAGTCGTAGACGCCATAGTCTCCGTTGGCGACCACCGATACGCTCGACCAGGCGATCTGCGAACCGTTCTCCAGCCTGCCATTGGACCGTGTGCTCTTTCCCATGAGCACCGTTACCCTCGGAGCTGTGGCGGTGGTGCTGCCTCCCACGATTTTGAGGTTCTCGACGTTGAAGCTGTCGCTGCCGCTGAAGTCGATGCACACCCCCGCGTCAGCCTGGCGCTCCCGGCATAGAAGGGCTGACTGATTGCCATTCACCGACCCTCCGCCGACCAGCCGGATATGCGACTGGCTGTTGGTGACATCCAACCGGCTCACCACGCAGCCCGGCGTGCCTTGTGGTATCACAACGCTGGCGCCGGTCAGTGAGTTTCGCGCCTGGTTGATGGCGGTTTGAATGGGCCCAGTGTCGTCGGTCGAGCCGTCGCACTTGGCGCCAAAAGCAAGAACGTTCAAGCCACCGCCGGCCTGGGCAAACGCCGGCGCCCCATTTACCCACATCGTCAGCGCAATCGCACATACTCCCACGATGAGGAGAACCCTGCGGTGGGAGGTTTGACAGCACCAGTAATCACGAAACCCTTCGTGCGACATATGACCCTCACCTTGTTCGGCCCTACGCAATGGGTCCGCCACAAGCCTTGCCCGCATGAGATTGGCTGACGACGTCACGCTCGAATGCTCTCTCGACCGCCTGCGGACGGCAATGCCCTCCATGGCTATCGGCTTCCACCGGCCTTGGCTTTAAGAGCGGCGGGAGAATTTCTCGCCGGCACCGGTTACTCAAACTGAAACAGGGCGCGACATTCTCGAAGCACAACCATCGCCATTCGGGGCTGGTGCGGGATTAGGAATGGCTCACAGAGTCGCGGCTGCGCTGAAGTCAGCTGTTCCAGCACCCAGGCGCAATCCTGAGCGAAGGCGGGCCGGTTTTGGCTACCGGAGTCGAAGGATCTGCGGTTTCTGACATCCGGCAACTGACAACCAACAACCAAAAGAAAGGAGAGGCAACATGCCTCTCCTTTCTTGCTCCCCTTCTATCCCGACATCAGTACAGCCGGAAGTTCACCTCGACATTGATCTGCACCGCGACCGGCTTGCCGTCCTTCATGGCCGGTTCAAATCGCCAGTTGCGAACCGCTTCAATCGCCTTCTCGTCCAGACCCATGCCCAGCGCGCGAGCTACCTTCACATCGCGCGGCTTACCATCCGGACCGACAATCAGCCACAGCACGCAAGTTCCCTGATACTTCGCCTTGCGCGCTTCTTCGGAATACTCCGGATCAGGCGTATCCAGAGCGCGCGGAGCCGAGACTCCACCGCCTACGCGGAAGACTCCGCCACCGATACCACCTCCGCGGCCGGGACCAACTCCCGGACCTGTACCCGAACCCACGCCACCACCCGAGCCCGATCCGATACCACCGCCGCTACCAGTTCCGTTCGACGGCGGTCCCGACGGCACTGCCGACATCGGATTGCCGAGGTTCGGCATATTGGAAGCCAGCTTGATCTGCGGCGGAATGACGACCGTCGGCTCGACCGGCAGCTTGGGATTGTCGTTGCGGATCACCATCGCCGGAGGCGTGATCTGCTCCATCGCCGTCTTCGGCAGCTTGCCTTTCGGCGCCTGCAACTTGTCGCGATCGCCACCGCCGCCGCCACCACCCGCACTCTGCGCCGATTTCTTCGTCATCGGCAGTTGTGGCGTCAGATCGGGCGCGATCAATACGATCGACTCGTGCTTCACCACATCCTTCACCGCACGTGCGCCCATGATGGAGATGTAGATCAGCCCGGCGATCATCAATATGTGTACCACTAGCGAGACGCCGGCGCTCTGCTTCTTGTAGTTGTACTCGCCCCAGATGTCGCGAACCTTTACCGGACGAGAGGTCAAAACCAGTGGAGGCAATTTCTCAGGGAATAACGCAGCACGGATGTTGCTCCGCAACGACGCCCACAGAGATTCCTCCATGGTGGTCTGCGGCAGAAGATGCAATTCATCTTGCTCAGAGGGGGGAACTAGGGTCTGTTGAGCCATACTCCTCTTGTCCTTGGCCTGCGCGGCGCTTAGCCTGCCGACGTTTCGAAGCTGAATTGAAGACAACCCCACTGCGAAACGGCTTCTCACCGAACCCACAGCTTCCGATGAGCTTTCGTTTTGCAGTTACAGCGGCTGGGTGAGACCCAGCTTTGCTTACATCACTTAGATGCGAAGCTGGGCACTTCGTTGTTCGGTGTATTTGACAATACTTTGAGACGACCCCGTCAGTAAAGGGCGCCTAACTCCACCCACGCCTCGATTTTTGTTCTTGTTGGACGATCAGGGAGGAATTTTGTTTGATTCTTAATGAGATTGCCGCACCAGAATTCCAAATGCCAGCGCATGTGACACCAGCAGCGGAGGCACAATGGCAGTCGGGATGTAGAATGCCGTTCCCAGCGCGCCCGGCTGAAGCTGAAATCGGGCGCCGTTGTAAAACGCCAGCAGCAGATCAGCTGCACCCCATACGCCAAACACCCAGACGGCGGGGATGGCCCAGGAAACGCGGCGCGACAGGCCAATGGTCGCAATAATGGCGAATATTCCGGCTACAAAATCTCCCCACGCGGCGGGAAGGGCGAAACCGGCAGGCAGCGATGGCGCGACAACTCCCGTGACCAGGAAGCTTAATCCGACAAAACGAAGAAACATATGAGGAGCGACCAGCACCGCCAGAGCCTGATCGCGTTGCTTCGCCTTAAGCCACGGCCATAGATAAACCCTAGCGATCACCGTCGAACTCACAAGGCTCATCAAGATGCTGATGCCAAATATCGCGCGCGTGTCCATCGATACCTCCTGCCGGACCGGGTGTCGAGCCGACGCTCTATTAATGTTTCCCCGGGCCGGGAAGTTCTGCGGTTCGGCCCGTTCCGCCAGCACCAACGGGTCGAGAATCATGAACCCGATACCCGCAATCGGCAGGAGCCGGCCGACCAACTCGAAACCCGAAACTCCCGAATGCCCTATTTTCCCTATAATGAAGGTTCCACCATCCGCAGCCGGGAGAATTGCTGAGTGCCGCTCGACCTGAAATCCACGTTGAACCTGCCCAAAACCGACTTCCCGATGAAGGCGAATCTGCCAAGAAACGAGCCCAAAATGCTCGAGCGTTGGGAGAAAATGCGGATTTACGACCGCATCCGCGAGGCGCACAAAGGGCAGCCAATCTACGTTCTGCACGATGGGCCGCCCTATGCCAACGGCCCCATCCATCTGGGCACCGCGCTCAACAAAACCTTGAAGGATTTCGTGGTGAAGTCGCGCAACATGAGCGGCTTCGACGCGCCCTATGTTCCCGGCTGGGACTGCCACGGGCTGCCCATCGAAATCAAGGTTGACGATCAGCTTGGCCGCAAGAAGCTCGATATGGATCCGCTGGCGGTGCGCGAAGCGTGCCGCAAGTACGCGACAAAGTTCCTCGATCTGCAGCGCTCGCAGTTCATCCGTCTCGGCGGACTCGGCCGCTGGGAGCGACCGTATTCCACGATGGACCCGCAGTACGAAAGCGTGATCCTCGAGACCTTCTACAAATGCTACGAGCAGGGCCTGGTTTACAAGGGCCTGAAATCCGTCTACTGGTGCATCTTCGACAAGACCGCGCTGGCCGAAGCCGAGGTTGAATACGAGATGCACACCAGTCCCAGCATCTGGGTGCGCTATGCGCTGACCAGCGATCCGGCGAAGATTGACGCGCGCCTTGCCGGCAAGAAGGCGGCAACCATCATCTGGACAACCACGCCATGGACCTTGCCTGCCTCGATGGCAGTCACCTTCGCTGCCGACGCCGAGTATGTCGCGCTCGACACCGGCGAATGGGTCTATATCGTTGCCAAGGCGCTGGCGCAGCAGACCATCGAGAAGTGCAATCTCGGTGACGCGAAAGAGATCGCTTCATTCCCCGGCGCAAAGCTGGAATACGCGACCTTCGCGCATCCGTTTCTGGATCGCAGCATCCTCGGCGTGCTCGGCGATTACGTCACGCTCGACACCGGAACCGGCGCGGTCCACACCGCTCCCGCGCACGGCGCCGACGATTTCAACACCGGCGTAAAGTACGGCCTCGATCTGCACTCCAACGTCGATGACGCGGGCATCTTGCGCAATGGCTTGCCCGAGTATCAGGGCCAGCAGGTCTTCAAAGCGAATCCGCTGATCGTCGAACTGCTGAAGTCGCGCGGCGTGCTACTCGGACTGGAGAAGATCGAGCACTCGTACCCACACTGCTGGCGCTGTCACAATCCCATCATCTTCCGTGCCACCGAGCAGTGGTTCATCTCGATGGAAAAGCCGCTGTCGTTTGGCGGCACGCTGCGCACGCGTTCGCTGGACGAGATCAAGAAGGTGAGGTGGGACCCGGCGTGGGGCGAGGAGCGCATCACCAACATGGTCGCGGGCCGTCCGGATTGGTGCATCTCGCGCCAGCGCGTGTGGGGCGTACCCATCGCGATGTTCCAATGCACAGACTGCAACGAATTCTTGAACAATCCTGCTGTAAATCATTCAGTGGTAGAGCTTTTTGCGCGCGAAGGTGCGGACGCCTGGTATCGCTATTCGCCCGAACAACTCCTGCCCGACGGTACAAAATGTTCGAAGTGCGGTTCGTCGAAATTCCGCAAGGAAATGGACATCGTCGACGTCTGGTTCGAGTCAGGCTCGAGCCACGCCGCCGTGCTCGGCCGCGAGCCGGGACTTCCCTGGCCCGCCGATCTTTATCTCGAAGGCGGCGATCAGCATCGCGGCTGGTTCCAGTCTTCCCTGCTCTGCGCCGTCGCGACGCGAGGCGAAGCTCCGTATCGCACCTGCGCCACAGTCGGCTGGGTGCTTGATCCGCAAGGCCGCGCCCAGTCGAAGTCGCTGGGCAACGTCGTCGATCCGGTTGAGATCGCCGACAAGCTTGGCGCCGAGATCATCCGCCTCTGGGTCGCGTCCGTCGACTTTCGCGAGGACGTGATGTCCTCCGACGAGTTGATGCAGCGCATCGCCGACAGCTATCGCAAAATCCGCAACACCTTTCGCTATATCCTTGGCAATCTCGAGGCCTTCGATCCCGAGCGCGACATCGTGCCCTTTGGCGAGATGCATCCGCTCGATCAGTACATCCTGCTGCAAGCGGCCGAGGTCACGCGCGACGTTCGCTCGCACTACGACAGCTTCACCTTCCACCGGCTCTATCACCGGCTGAAGGACTTCTGCATCGTCGATCTCAGCGCGATCTACTTCGATGTGCTGAAGGATCGGCTGTACACGTCGGCACCAAAATCTCCGGCGCGGCGCTCGGCGCAGACCGCGCTCTGGCGGCTGGGCGAGGCGCTGGTCCGCCTGCTAGCACCGGTCATGAGCTTCACCGCCGACGAGGTGTGGCAGTACCTACCCGCAATGACGGGCCGCCCCGAGAGTGTTCACCTAGAGCACTTCCCTGCTCCTGAAGATTTAACCGGCGAGATCCCGTCGGGCTTCAATGTTGAGGCTATTAAGAGCGATTGGCAGACCCTGCTTTCCGTTCGCGACGAAGCGTTGAAGGCTCTCGAGGCCGCGCGCGCCGAGAAGCGCATCGGCAGCGGCCTGGAGGCGCAGCTTCATCTGGCCGCGCCCGACAGCATCTACCCCGTGCTCGAGCGCTATCGCGATCAGCTGCGATATCTGTTCATCGTGTCGGATGTCGTGCTGGAAAAAGCAACGGCGAACAATGGTGATGCCGGCCTGATGATCACGATCAACCAGGCCCCCGGGCAGAAGTGTGAGCGCTGCTGGAACTACTCGACGCACGTGGGTGAGGACCCCAACTATCCCTCGGTCTGCGAGCGCTGCAGCGCCGTGCTGGCCGAAATCGAGGCCAACGCCGGCACCCGCTAAGGGTGGTAGCGCCGGCCTCGAGCTCGCCGGTGGTAGAGCGGGCCTTTAGGCGCGCGTCCCGGCGCTCTGTTACTGTTTCCGGAGCCGGGCTTGAGCCCGGCGGCACAGAACCCGCCGACGGGCCCACCTCCCTGCTTCCTTCGCCGCCCAAGAGCGTCTAACATAGAAGCAAAGGGGAGCCGGTAAACTCGAATTAGCCCATGCGCAAGTATTTCCTGTTCATCGCAGTCATTGTTCTACTGCTGGATCGCCTTGCGAAATGGGCCATCGCCAGCAACATCGCTCTGCACGACTCCGTCGTCGTGATCCCCGGCTTCTTCCGCCTCACCCACGTGCAGAACACCGGCGCGGCCTTTGGCTTGTTCGCCGAGTCGTCAGCGCAATGGAAGGTCGGTGCGCTGGTCAGCTTCTCCATCTTGGCGCTGATTGTCGTCTCTGCCCTGCTCTGGAAAAACGGCCACGCGCTCAGCACCACGAGCATCGGCCTGTCGCTCATCCTGGGCGGCGCGATGGGCAATCTGTGGGACCGCATGGTCAGCGGTCATGTGGTGGACTTTTTGGATTTCTACGTCGGCAACTATCACTGGCCGGCATTCAACGTCGCCGACAGCGCCATCGTGATTGGCGCGATTCTGCTGGTGTCGGAGATTGTCTTCGCCAAATCCGCCGGCGAGACCGTCAAAAGCAGTTCGTAGCCGCGTTCAAACCCGCGCCAGCGTCACATCCATCTGATAAAACTTGAAGATATTTTCCTTGCCCGCTTTCTCGGCGGCCATTGCCTCCTGCAGTCCCGCGACCCGTGCGTACCCCGACGCATTCCATTCAGTCAATGTTTCGTAGCGCCGGCCTCTGGCCGGCTGTCGCGGCGGCGTCCTCGCCGCCGCTCGTCAATAGCTAAATCTCGCTTTCAGCCTAGTTTCCAGCGCGGGCCTGGAGGCCCGCACTACAGCCGGCCGGAGGCTGGCGCTACATACCGCTGTCAGTCGTGTACCGGCACGTCGGCCACCGGCAAGCGAACCTGAAATCTGGTATCACCCGGCCGCGAATTCACCGTGATCGAGCCGCGATGTTTGCGCACGATGCGCAGCACCGTATCCAAACCCAATCCCGTCCCATCGCCAACTCCCTTTGTCGTAAAGAACGGTTCGAAGATGTGCGATTGCACATCGGGCGGAATGCCAGGCCCCGAGTCGCCAATCTCCACCACTGCGCAATCGCCATCGAGAAAAGTCTTGATCCGCAGCTCGCCCTTGCCCCTCATGGCATCGACGGCGTTGTCGATGATGTTGGTCCACACCTGATTCAACTCGCTGCCATAAGAATTCACCAGCAGCGGCGTCGAATGATATTCGCGCTTGACCGTGACGCCCTTCTTCAGCTTGTACCCCATGATGGTCAGCGTATTCTCCAGGCCGGTTTTGAGGTCGACATCCTGCACCGGCGCCTGATCCATGTAGGAATATTCTTTGATCGCGCGCACCAGGTCGGAGATCTTCCCCGCGCCATTCTCCAGCTCATCCAGCAGATCGTCGACTTCGACTTTAGAGGAAACACGCCGCAGCGCCGGACCGGCGATTTCGGTTCGCACGTCGTCCAGCATCGATTTGAGTGGCTCGGTCATCACACCGCATTCCACTAACGACGCGGCATATTGCCAGCCGTCAGCGATGCCGTGCTGCCGCAGGACGTCTTCAATCTCATCCTGAATCTGGCTGGCTTTCAATACATCGGTCTCCGGCTCCGCGGCACAACAGTTGCTCTCAAAGGCTTCGATCGCGGCGCGCTCGCCGTCCGTCAGCTGCTGCTTCTCCAGCTGGCTCACAGAATTTCGGAAATCTCCGACCACCTCGCGCAAGCGTTCTGCCGTGCGTCGCACGGCAGCCGCAGGGTTGTTCAACTCGTGCGCGAGCCCCGCAGAAAGCTTGCCCAACGCGGCAAGGCGATCGCGCTGCTGTTCCATGCGCGTGACTTCGCGGGTGCGATCGACCATGGTGCTGACCAGCCGCTGCGCCAGCTCCGGCATACGAGCAATCAGCTGATCGAACAGCGCTGCCGGAAAGATCAACACGTGCGTCGCCGCAATCGCGCGCCCAGTCCCAGGAAAGATCTTCATCCGCGAAAATGGCAGGATACCGGAGACCGACTTCGCGGGAATGTTGAAGACGGCGTCTGGAGCATCGTCGCGGCGCACTTGTAGCTCACCTTCCAGCACCACCATCATCTTGTCGGCCGGATCTCCCGCGTTTACGTAGACGTCTCCGGGCGCGAATCGCTCCTCGCTGCTGTGGGCCAGAAACCAGTCCAGCTGATCGCCTGGCAGATCGTGAAAGACCTCTACGGTTCGAAGTTCCTCTCGAGTGACGCCCATCCTTATACCTTCGCCATGTAACGATGAATGAACTGCACCGCGATTGCGCCCTCACCCACCGCCGACGCAACGCGCTTGATCGAGCCGTGCCGCACATCGCCGACAACGAAGACCCCCGGCAGACTGCTCTCCAGGAGGAACGGCGGCCGACTCACATTCCAGCTGGCAGGCAGCTTGCCGTCCTTGACCAGGTCCGGCCCGGCCACAACAAATCCACGATCGTCGCGAACCAACGTGCCTTCCAGCCAATCGGTACGCGGCATCGCGCCAATATAGATGAACATCGAAGTAGCCGGCACGCGCTCCACCTTACCGCTGTCCGTGCACGACACCGAAACCTCTTCCAGGTGCGTCTCGCCGTGCACCTCGACTACCTCGGCGTGTGTCCACAACTGGATCTTCGGCGTCTTCTCAATCTGGTCGATCAAATAGCGCGACATCGTTGCCGAGAGGGACTCGCCCCGCAGCAGCATTACAACCTTGTCCGCGAATAGTGCGAAGTTCAACGCCGCCTGGCCGGCAGAGTTCGCGCCGCCCACGATGTACACCGTCTCATCTTTGCAGGAGATCGCCTCCTGGCTGCCGCCGCCGTAATAAACGCCCGCCCCCTGCAGGCGATCCATGCCCGGCACGTCGAGCCGCTTCCACTGAACCCCAGTTGCGATGAGCGCGGTGTGGCAGGAGATCTCGCTGCCGTTGGCCAGCTTCACGATGCGATACGGTCCCTCAGCGCGCAGGCTCACCGCTTCCTGCGGCGCGATGATCTCTACTCCGAAGCGCTGCGCCTGCATCACCGCGCGCCTGGTCAAATCCAAGCCGCTCAACCCTGCTGGAAATCCGAGATAGTTTTCGATTCGCGAGCTCAGCCCAGCCTGTCCGCCAGGCGCTTCGCGATCGATCATGACCGTCTTCAGACCTTCCGACGCTCCATAGACCGCAGCCGCCAATCCGCCGGGGCCGCCGCCGATGATTGCGAAGTCGTAAAACTGCGTCTCCGCGCGAGTTCGCAATCCAATCTTGTCGGCAAGCTCGGCAGGCGTCGACTCAAACAATCGCGTGCCATCGGGAAACAGCGTCATCGGCAGATGACCAGCATCATCTCCCACCGAGGCGATCAGTTGCTTGACCTCGGGATCTTCCGACGCAAGCTCTACATCGATCCACTGATACGGAACGTGATTGCGCGCCAGGAAGTCCCGCACCTCATACGCCCGTGGAGACCATCGCGTGCCCAGCACACGAATCCCTTCATACGGCGGCTTGTACGACGCGTTCCAATCCTCCAGCAGATCATCCAGAACCGGATACAGATGTTGGCTCGGCGGGTCCCACGGCTTCAGAAAGAAGTAGTCGACGTTGACTTCATTAATCGCATTAATGGCCGCGCTGGTGTCCGCATATGCGGTCAGCAGCGCGCGCTTGGAGTCGGGATAAAGTTTCTTGGCCTCGGCAAGGAATCCGATGCCATCCATTGCCGGCATGCGTTGATCCGCCAGCAGCAGCGCGACCGCATCGTTGCGCACCTTGAGTTCGCGCAGCAAATCCAGCCCCGCATCGCCAGAGCTGGCGCGCAGCACACGATAGCGATCGCCATACCGGGATCGCAGGTCGCGCTCAATCGCCCGCAAGACATTAGGGTCATCATCAACAGTCAACAGTGTCGGCTTTAGCATTTCGGATCAGCCTCTCCCACGACTTCAGTGTAGCTTCTTCTTAGATACAAAATTCTGCCGCTCGACTCCGCGCCGAAGCAGTTTGTGATGAGCTCCAACCCAGGCTGAGTTCGAAACCTCCGGTGCGAGTAGCATCGAGTTTTCCGGCGGCAATCGGCCTTCCTGCTGGTTGCTCGCAATCAATCTCACAGTTGCTGGCGAACAACGACAGCCGTGGCTTCGAAAGTCATCATGTCTTAACGCTTTCTTCTTGACCAGTCACTCAGCACGCGAAGTCAACGGAGTTGGCTTTGAACTAACGAGAGTAGCCCTATTGACGAAAACATTCCCTGAGGGCCGGCAGTCGCCGGCAGTGTGGAACCTGTGAGCAGGATTCGAGTATTGCTGGCAGATGCTCATGAGACGATTCTGGCGCGGGTAAGGACGGTATTAGGCGACGACTTCGAAATTGTTGGTGCCGTAGGAAATGGATACGACGCTGTTTCTGAGACGCAGCGACTCGATCCCGACGTTCTCATCATCGACATATGCATGCCCGCACTGGATGGATTGCAGGCAGCGCGACGGCTGCAATCCCAAAACGCCCGCGCCCGGCTTGTGTTCTTAACCGTGCATGAAGACCCGGACTTTGTATCTGCGGCTTTTTCGGCCGGAGCGTCGGCTTATGTTGCCAAGTCGCGTGCCACTACCGACCTGGTGCCTGCTGTCCGCGCGGCCGTCGAAGGCCAGAGGTACATCTCGCAGTCGATACCGACCTGATCGCCGATTCTTGTTCCTACATCGCAGCGAGTTGACTGATCTAAGGCAAGAATCCCTATGTCGCAAATGACAGTTTCCCCGGATGTCCCGCTGTGATCGACTTCCTTAGTCAGGTATCGTCCGTCTTGAAGTGCTATTGTAGACTCCAATTTCTGTTTGCTTGGTATTCCGATAGTTTCAGGTGCGAAGACTGTGGGTGACATTCGCGTTTGTCATCGTCGTGCTGCCGTCTCTGGCTGGCGCACAAACTGGCGAAGCTCTGCCCGAAATCGACGCCTATTACACCTTCAATCCCGACCTTCGCGTACAGTTTCAGGTGAAAGAAACTCGTGAGGGCGGGGACCCGACGACAGCAGAGATTGGACCAAGTCTCCAGCTGTACCTGAAGAAACTGAGCAAACTCTCCGACATTACAACCTTTGACATGGATAAGTCGAAGTCTCAGCTCGTACTGTTTTCGGCTGGATATCGAATTTTGCCGACTCCCAACCAGCCGCCCACAAATCGCTTCGAGCCCTACATAATCTTGAACCTTCCATCGCCTGGCAAGCTTGTGCTCTCCGATAAGAACCGGGCTGACCTCGATTGGCAGAATGGCAGCTTTTCCTGGCACTATCGCAATCTCATCAATATTGAGCGGCCAATAACGATTCACAACTACCACCCTTCTCCCTATGTTAGCGCCGAGTTTTGGTATACCAGCCAATACCAGAAGTGGAGCACGACGTCGCTTTTTGCCGGCTGTTTATTTCCCTTGGGTAGGCACATCGAACTTAATCCCTACTACGAGCATCAGAACAACACGGGCAAGAGTCCAAATCAACTGCTCAACCAGCTCGGACTGATGCTGAACTTGTGGTTGCACAATGATCGGGAGTAAAGCCCGTCTATAAGCGTGCGGCTTTGTGGCAGGGCACGAGGTTAGTCTTGCCGACAAGTCACATAAGACTCTGGTTCCACCGCCTGCCTCAACAGCCCCCATCGCGACTGTCACAAATGACAGTTCCCTTCCCTTCCTTCTTGTAGTGAAGTAGCTAGCCAAGTGGGTAGTCCAAAACCAACCGCATAGAAGCCCGCCCCAATACGTGGCAGAGGCCGCTTGTGGTTTGGCTCTCACAATACCGCCATTAGCGACCGCTATTCGGCAGAAAGCAGAGGATAAACATGGAACTAGTAACTAGACTGTGGAAACTGGTACTAGGAGCAGCTGCCGTCTCCAGCCTGGTAATGGTGGTGGCCGGAGCTCCAGTAGCAGCGCAAAATCAACGGCCCAACATCGTCATGTTAATGACGGATGACACCGGATGGAATGACTTCGGCGCCTATTCCGGCGGGGGCATGACGCTCGGCCATCCGACGCCGAATCTTGACCGCATGGCTAAAGAAGGTGCGGTGTTTACGAGTTGGTATGGCCAGGCAAGCTGCACAGCGGGCCGTGCATCGTTCATGACGGGACGCATTCCCATTCGTTCAGCGCTGTCGGTCGTGGTTGCCCCCGGAGACCGGAATTTCCTGCGTAAAGAGACACCCACCATAGCCGAGTACTTCCAGAAAAACGGCTACAGCACTTTCTTTACGGGCAAGTGGCACTTGGGAGATACGCCGGAGTCGTACCCTATTGAGCACGGGTTCGATGAGATGAAACAGTTTGCCGCTTACTACGCAGGTGTTTATTCCTATCCTGACACGTCCAAGTGGTTTCATCCCTGGTTCCCGACGTACAACCCCGAATTCGAAAAAGCGTGGGACTCCGTCCTCAACATGGGAGAGTGGGAAGGCACGGCCGGCAAGCCTGCAACCCGGGTCGGCACCATCACCTATGACTCGCTAGCGACCTATGACGAAAGAATGGCGGACAACACCGTCGCCTACATCAAAGCCCATGCCAAGAGCGACAAGCCTTTCTTCCTGGATATCAATTTCATCAAGATGCACAACCCCACCAACGCTGCTCCCGACTTCCGCGGCAAGTCGCATCTGGGCGACTATTCGGATTCGCTGATGGAACTGGATGCCGATATTGGAAAGATCCTGGACGAAATTCGGGCCGATGCGCCCGACACCATCGTCATTGTGACGGCCGACAACGGCGCCTGGATGGATGCTTATCCCGACGCCGGGACCACGCCCTTCCGCGGCGAGAAGGGTACACCGTACGAGGGTGGCTGGCGTGTGCCAGCGATCATGTGGTGGCCTAATCACGTCCCGGCCGGCGCAGTTTATGGCGAAATGATGTCGCACATTGATTGCTGGTCAACCCTGGCGGCGATGGCTGGTTTCACCCCGCCGCCCACCGGGGAAATGAAGGACAACAACGGCAAGCCAATCTACTTCGACAGCATCGACAACAGCGCCTACATCCTGGGGAAGGCCCCACATTCAGCGCGCCGATCGTGGATTTACATCGACGGCGAGAATCTTAACGCGATACGAAATGACATCGCCGGGGATCCTAACGCTCCCTGGATAAACATCTCCTGGAAGGCAGTGTGGACGTCGAAGGATTCGTGGCTGGGTCCTAGTCTGAATCTGGGTGCCATTCCTGCCTTGTTCAACCTCACCATGGACCCGTTCGAGAAATACGACATGATCTTCAACGGCGCCCAAGAATCATTCCATGGGATACAGAGCTCCCCTGGAAGGTACTCCGGCGAGGACAACGGTTGGGCCGCGGCTTTGTGGTCGGTGGCGCTTTCCGACTTTGACAAGTCCATCATGAAATATCCGAGCATTCAGCGATACCCAGGTGGCGCTTCGAACGACCTGATACCGAATCTGCAGAATCCTAAGAACCCATTACCTCTATTGGATCCGAACAATATGCCCAAAGCAAATTCTACAGGCGGATAGAGCGGCTGCTATAGGAGCATACGAAGGGGAGGCGCGGCGGTTCGCACCTCCCTTTCCGCTATTGATTGCAGCCAAGACGGTTAGTAATCCCAGAGACTCGTTCCAAAGGAATCTGCAAGCGGTGAAAGAAGAGGTTCAAAGGATGTCCAATTAATGAACTAAGATAGGCAACATTAAGCTCTCCGCTGTCGCCACGGCGCGCGCGTACGCACGTTGCCCGGCAGAAAAGGTAACGCTTATGACTTGGTCACGTGCGTCCCGAAGCGCCAACTTCCCTGCGGCTCTGCTGGCAGTCGCAGCTCTAGCGGTCCCTCTGCTGCCAATCCTGTCGTGCGAGAAGAAGGAATCAACAGCCAAACTGCAGCCGACTTCCTCCTCCAATCAAGCTCCTGTCGCAGCTACTGCTAAGTTCGGACCCGTATTCGCCCGACGAACGGGGGACCTCGATGAGATGGTAAAACGCCGTAATATACGCGCGATTGTTCTCATTAATCCCATCGGGTTCTTCTATAACAATGGTCAGCCCATGGGTGCGATGTACGAAACCCTGCGGGAGCTTGAGACCTACGTCAACCAAAAGCTGAAAACCGGTACGCTGAAAGTAAAGGTAACGTTCATTCCCTTGCGCCCCGATGAGGTGGAGTCCGCCCTGACCCAGGGGGTGGGCGACCTCGTCGCATACGCCCTCGTCATCACTCCAGAGCGGCAGCAGCAGGTTGCCTTTACGGTTCCCATACAAACGGATGTGAAGCAGATCATCGTCAGCGGTCCGAACTTCGGCACCGTTAGCAGCCTCGATGACCTGGGTGGAAAAGAGGTGTATGTCAACCCACTATCGGTGAACTATCAGAATCTGCAGCAGGTGAATGCGCAACTCCAGAAAGCCGGTAAGCCGCCTATCGTGATCAAAGTCGCCGACAAGAACCTGTTGGATGACGACTTGCTACAGATGGTGAATGCCGGACTGCTTCCGGCCACAGCCACGAGTGACTTACGCGCCAAGCTCTGGTCGCAAATTCTGCCGAATCTCACCCCGCATCCCGATGTGGTGATCGCTAGCGGCCAACAAACAGCCTGGGCGGTACGTAAAGACAATCCTCAGCTTAAACAGATGCTGGACGATTTCCTCGCATCGCATTCCGTCGGAACTTCTTTCGGCAATACCCTGGCGCGCCGCTATCTACAAAATACGAAGTGGGTAAGGAATTCAACCTCCACCGAGGAAATCAAGAAATTCGAGGCGCTGAGCGCAATCTTCAAGCAATATGCCGGCCAATACGGCTTCGACTACCTGATGATCATGGCACAGGCGTATCAGGAATCCCTGCTCGATCAGACCAAGCGGAACCCGAGCGGTTCGGTGGGAATCATGCAAGTGATCCCGAAGTATGCCGCCGCCTCTCCCATCAATGTTGCCAACGTGGCGACCGTCGACGGCAATATACAAGCTGGTGTCAAGATGTTACGGCACATCGAAGACCAGTACTTCAACGATCCCAACATCGATCAGCTGAACAAGACGTTGATGGTCTTTGCCAGTTACAACGCCGGTCCCAACCGTATCGCCAAATTGCGACAACAGGCCGCGGACGAAGGGCTGGATCCTAACAAGTGGTTTAATAATGTCGAGTTGGTGGCCGCGAAGGAGATTGGCCAGGAGACCGTCACTTATGTCAGCAATATCTACAAGTACTACGTGGCCTACAAGCTGGCGCTCGAGCAGGCTGAAGAGAAGGAAAAAGCCACGGCTGCACGCCGGGCAAACTAATTTTTGCTAAGCGCCGCCCGGTTACGACAAGGATTTGGCGGTCCCCGTTGCGCTCCCCCTAGTACGCAAAATGTCGCCGACTGTCAAAAGTGCCAGTTGTCAACCACACTCCTTCGGGCTCTAATGTCGAATCACGGAAGACCGCTATACCAATTTTCCATCGAGCAATAAGACCGATTTCTCGGGCACGCTCGAGTTAGCGAATTTCTTAAAGGAGAGCTTTTATGGCACCGTCTCAGACCACACCGCTCAAGTATGTAGAGGTTGAGGAACAGAAGCGACTGAACACCGCGCGCGAGCAAGGCATCCCGTGGAAAAAGTGGGGACCTTATCTCAGTGAACGGCAATGGGGCACGGTGCGGGAAGACTACAGCGAAGACGGCAACGCCTGGGATTACTTTTCGCACGACCAATCGCGCTCTCGCGCTTATCGCTGGGGCGAAGACGGCCTGGCCGGCATCTCCGACGATAAGCAACGGCTCTGCTTCTCGTTGGCCCTGTGGAATGGCCGCGACCCGATTCTCAAAGAGCGGCTCTTTGGCCTGACCAACAGCGAGAGCAATCATGGCGAAGATGTAAAGGAATATTACTTCTACATCGACAGCACTCCGACGCACTCCTACATGAAGTATCTGTACAAGTATCCCCAGGCCGAGTTTCCCTATCGCGATCTGGTCGAGACCAACCGCAGCCGCTCCCGTGAAGAAATGGAGTACGAACTGTTAGACACCGGGGTATTCGACGAGGACCGCTATTTCGATGTGTTCGTCGAGTACGCGAAGGCCGATCCCGAAGATGTCCTGATCAAGATTTCCGTCCATAATCGCGGATCACAGGCTGCGCAACTGCATGTACTTCCCACATTGTGGTACCGCAACACCTGGTCGGGGGAGGAAGCTGAGAAGCCGAAACTTCGCCAGGCGGATCTGAACGAGATTCACGCTTCTCATCCTCAGATTGGCGACTACCGGTTGCAGTGCGAAGGCGCGTCCGAACTCCTGTTTACCGAAAACGAATCGAACATCAACCGCCTTTGGGGCCAGCCTAACCCTTCTCCTTATGTAAAGGACGCCTTCCACGAGTACGTGGTCTCAGGGAACAAGGATGCCGTGAATCCCGGAAAGACAGGGACTAAGGCAGCGGCGCATTACGTTCTTAATGTGCCCGGCCGCGGAAGCAGTGTTGTGCGGCTGCGCCTGGCCGAGAAGGGGAAAGGTTTCGGCGACTTCGACCAGGTCTTTACCCAGCGTCTGGGCGAAGCGGATGAGTTCTACGACCGTATCACGCCCAAGAACCTAAGCGAAGATGAGCGCAGGGTTCATCGCCAGGCGCTGGCGGGGATGCTGTGGTCCAAGCAGTTCTACTATTTCGACCTCGACAAGTGGCTGCTGGAACATGACTCGCATCCCGTGCTCAATTCCGGAAGCAAGAAGGTGCGCAACACGGAATGGTTTCACATGCTGAACAATGACGTGATCTCCATGCCGGACAAGTGGGAGTATCCGTGGTACGCGGCATGGGATCTCGGATTCCATACCATTGCGCTGTCGCTGGTGGATTTCGACTTCGCCAAAGAGCAGTTGCTGCTGATGCTGCGGACACTGTATGCCCACCCCAACGGACAGATTCCCGCCTATGAGTGGAACTTCAGTGATGTGAATCCGCCGGTACACGCCTGGGCGACGCTGTTTCTCTACCGCATCGAAACCGAGCTGGGCCGGGCCGATCTGCGCTTCCTGGAGCGCTCGTTCCAGGGACTGATGCTGAACTTCAACTGGTGGATTAATCGCAAAGACCCGGAGGGCCGCAACGTGTTTGCGGGAGGCTTCCTGGGCCTCGACAACATCGGCGTCTTCGATCGCAGTGCGCCATTGCCGACGGGCGGGCATTTGGATCAGGCCGACGGTACTGCCTGGATGGCTTTCTATTGCCTGTGCATGCTGGAGATCGCGCTGGTCCTGACGGATTATGACCCGATGTACGAGGACATTGCCTTCCGCTTCATCGAGCACTTCGCCTGGATTACTTATGCCATGGACCGCATCGGCGGAAGCCAGGATCAGATGTGGGACGAGCACGATGGCTTTTTTTACGACCTCTTGCATTTCCCCAATGGCGATACTACACGTTTGAAGATCCGCTCGATGGTTGGCTTGCTGCCGTTATGTGCGACCAATGTATTCGAGTCGGATACCTTCAAGAAACACCCCCGAATCCTCGAGCTGACAGAGTTGTTCCGCAAGCGCCACCCCGAGGTGTTCAAGAAGCTTGCCAGGGCCGACGATGTCTCGGTCGGTGGATACCAGGGGCGCAGGCTGGCTTCGGTATGCGACAAGGAGAAGCTAACGCGCATTCTGGGTTACATGCTGGACGAGAACGAATTTCTTAGTCCCTACGGAATTCGGTCGCTGTCCAAGTATCACCACGATCACCCCTTCGTATTCAACCTTGGAGGACAGGAGTACAAGGTGGAATACCTGCCGGCGGAATCGAACACAGGAATGTTCGGCGGCAACTCCAACTGGCGCGGACCGATCTGGATGCCGGTTAACGCACTGATCATTCGCGGGCTGCTGCAGATGTTTCCCTTCTACGGCCCGGATTTCAAAGTTGAGTGCCCGACCGGCTCCGGGAAGTACATGACTCTGTTTGAAGTGGCGCAGGAAATCGGCAAACGGTTGTCGAAGATGTTTCTGCGCGACGCCAGCGGCAAGCGTCCGGTCTACGGAGGCACGAAGAAGTTCCAGGAAGATCCCTATTGGAAGGATTACATCCTGTTCTATGAATACTTCCATGGCGACAATGGAGCGGGACTGGGGGCCAGCCACCAGACCGGATGGACAGGGCTCATTGCTCGTTCGCTGGATTTGTTCGCGCGCATAACGCCGGAGGCTACGCTTCAGGGTGCGGAGAAATTCATGGGCCAGATGACCCGCGAACAGGTGGCCGGAGGATAACCTGAGCTCCGATTGCGACGGCCTGGCGAAGCTTACCAGCGACACTTAGCTGCGCCAGATCCGTCGCCTTCTGCAAGTCAGTTCTCGGTTCTGGTTTCGCGTTTCCGCCGAATCCCGGGTGACGAAAGAATTCCGCGCTTTGGTTCGGAACTCGCGATGAGGAGATATAGCAGCCACCTCTGAGAGCCATGAATTAGGCTCACGAAGGCTGAGCCCACGGGAGACACAATGTTGCTCGCTTTAACGGCCGTTGTAGCACAGCCTTGTGAAGAGCGCCGGCTCCATACAAGCTCGGGGCGAAGCTGGACCCGCAGTCTTCAAAAGGTCCTGGCCGTTCTTCTGCTGGTAGGAGTGGTCAGGACCGCGGAGGCCCAGCTTCCTAAACCCACGCCTCCCGCGCCGGCCAAAGCTGAGTCGATCGACCCCCTGCGACGCGAGACTCCGCGCAGTTCGGTCGAGGGCTTCGTCAAGTGCATCGCACGCGACGATCTCGCAACCGCGGCAAGATACCTGCAACCCACCCCCGGCGTGAACCTGATCGAGGTGGTGAAGCAAGCGGAAGTCTTGCGTTCGTATTTTGAAGGCGATCTTCTGCTGATCAGCGATGAGCCCAACGGCGACGTCGAATCCGGACTTCCCCCGGGCGAGGAACGGGTTGGCACCATAAAAATCGACGGCAGTGCGGTAGACGTGATTTTGGTGCAAGTCGACAACCCGGCTTACGGAAAAATCTGGCTGGTTTCAAGCGAGACGGTTGCAAAACTTCCTCAGCTTTACACCCAGGCGAAAGGCGAAGGACCGACGCTTGCAGAACGGCTTCTGCCTGCTGCTCTGGCCGATCATCACCTGCTGGGAATGTCCCTCGCTCTATGGATCGGATGGCTGCTCTCGATCCCGGTCTCGTGGGTGATTGCCTGGCTGCTGGCGTTTCTATTCAGCTCGCCAAAACGGCTTTGGAACAAACTCAGAAATTCCCACGTCAAGACAGTTTGGGAGACGGAATTCGGCCTGCCGCTGAAGTGTATCCTTGCTGTTTTTGTAAACGGCGTCTTCGTCTACGAACTTCGGCCGCCACTGATATATCGGGAGTATTACACCCGCTTGCTGGGAGCGCTGCTGGTTGTGTGTCTTGCCTGGCTGGTCAGCCAAGCCGCGGACCGAGCCTTTGATCACGCAGTTAACCGCAGACGAACGCAGCGCAGAGGCGGCGAAGCGATCCTGGTTCTGATGCAGCGGGTCAACCGCATTGTGCTGGCGATCGTCGCCTTCGTCGCCGCGCTAGCGATGTTTGGGATTGATGTGAAGACAACGCTCGCCGGCCTGGGCATCGGCGGCTTGGCCATTGCATTGGGTGCACAAAAGAGCCTGGAAAACCTCATCGGCGGAGTTTCCCTGCTGATAGACAAAGCGGTACATACTGGAGACTTTGTCGAGATCGGTGGTCGACTGGGTACGGTCGAAGATATCGGCCTGCGCTCGCTCAGAATGCGGACACTGGATCAGACTCTGTTGGTCGTTCCCAATGCCGCACTGGCGCAGGCACAGTTCGAGAACATGAAGACACGCGCGAAATTGCTGATCAATCAGGATTTTTCGCTACGAATCGAAACTCCGGTCCATCAGTTACGCGAAGTCCTGAACAACGTGCAACGCATGCTGAACGAACACAATGCCGTGGAGCCCGGGAGCTCGAGAATTCGGGTGGCGAGTTTTGCCGGCTCCGCCTTCAAGCTGGAGTTATGGGCTTATATCAATACCAGCGATTGGGTACAGTTCACGGTAATTCGTCAGGAAATCATCCTGAATATCGCTGAGATCATAGAGGCTGCCGGCACCCGGCTCGCCGCACCCACACAATTGACCTACTTATCCAATGACGCAGGCATCCGTGCAGAGTTGGTGAACAGTGCCGGAGTGGCCTGAGCCGGATACGTCAGCAGCTGTACTGTACCTTCCAGTTGTTGAGTTTGATTGCGAGCGTAAGCCAGCGTGATATTGCTTTCACAAATTGCTGCGCATCTCCGACGCTGCAAATGCAAACGGCGGGGCCAGCGAGCGCGTGGTGGAACTGCGCGAAGGAACGGCGCAGCCACGGCTTCAATCTAAGTCTGTGGGCCTAAACTGCTTCGGCATCCGCTAAGGCAGGCTTTGACCAATGCGCATTCCTTGGCGCTGTATGTCTTGCGGGCGCGTTCACCGCGTGTGTCCCAATCACCGGACTTCTCCTACTTCGGGTTTGCCGACGCTACTTGGTTTTTTCCGAGTAACTGACTACGCCTCGCAATCAGTGAACGGCTTCCCGAAGGCCGCTTGTCGTTGACGACAAGCAGATTCTCATTCACCATCCCCGGAGGTGAGCCACTTCTCGAGTCGATCGGCATAGGTACGGCTGGAGCGGTGTTCCGATCCGTCGGAGAGCTTCACGATGTATTCCCGGTTATCTATGAAGCGCAACGCGCCGAAGCCGCGAACGCCTCACGCCGAAAGCGTTCCAGCGAGGCCGGGTCTTTGGCCATTTCGTCGGGCAGGAATTTCAGCGCCACATGGCGTGGCAACTTCAGGTCTTCGGCGTCGTAAACGACGCCCATACCTCCGCCACCGAGCTTCGCTACGATACGGTAGTGCGAGATCGTGGTGTCAATCATGAATGATCGGCGCTGAATGAATGCCGGATAATAGGGCGCTCGCCACCGGCAGTCAATTGCTTCTGAAGCTCCTCATCCGGTGACCTCCGGATCGTCGGCGATCCGAGAACAATCCACTGGGTCGTCCGACTTCCGTCCCGACAGACGGCGCTAAACCGGTCGCGATGGCGATCTCTTCTCAATCGCCCAATCAATCGGTGACCGCCGTCACTGACGGCGACCTTCTAACACGTAACACTGGGCGAGTAGCTTCCGCAGGCCATGTTTTCGCAGGGGACGCAAAAGGCCTCTATCAAAGACTGGCACCGGAAGTCCCGGTAGGGCTTATTCTTCGTGACCTGCACTTCTCCATGCAGGCAGACCTTACGTCGTGTGACCGATACGGCGATTCTAAAGAACAAGACAGCACGGAGAGCTGTTCTATTTTTTCCGGCTTTACAGTGCTGATGAGTGGGCTCTGGCCTCCACGCTCAACATAGTGGAAGCTTTGGAAATGGGAGCGTGCCACCATGAACCCATCCCCATCGAACCCAGACCTGAGCGCCTTCCTGACTGCACGCGACTTTCTTCTGCAACATCGCAGCGACTACGAATTCGTGTACCGGAACTTCCGTTGGCCTCAGCTTAGTCAGTTCAATTGGGCGCTTGATTATTTCGATGACTACGCGCGCGGCAACCAGAAAACGGCACTGTGGATTGTCGATGAAAGTGGCTTGGAGTTGAAACTAAGCTACCACCAAATGTCGCGGCGCTCGGATCAGGTAGCCAACTTCCTTCGCAAGCAAGGCGTCCGCCGGGGGGATCGTATCATCGTCATGCTGCCCAATGTGGTCGCGATGTGGGAAGTCATACTGACGGCCATGAAGTTGGGGGCGGTCATAATTCCCGCGGCGACGTTGCTTACGCCTAACGACCTTAACGACCGCCTCACCCGCGGCCAGGCGCGGCACGTGATCACCAATGCTGCCTTCACCAGCAGGTTCGCGGAGTTGCCGGGTGACTATTCGCGCATCGTCGTGGACGAGCCCGTCGATGGTTGGGTCTCATACGTGGATGCATATCAAGAAAAGGAAGCTTACACACCTGAGGCAACGACCAAGGCGACCGATCCCATGCTGCTGTACTTCACGTCGGGGACGACAGCCAAGCCAAAGCTCGTATTGCACAGTCATCAGAGTTATCCCGTTGGTCATTTGGCAACCATGTACTGGATCGGTTTGCGGCCTGACGACGTCCATCTCAACATCAGCTCTCCGGGTTGGGGTAAGCATGCGTGGAGCAATTTCTTTGCACCGTGGAATGCAGGCGCAACCGTCTTCGTGCACAACTACGCCCGATTCGAGGCGAAGAAGACCCTCGAAATGATCTCCCGCTACGAAGTCACTACACTGTGCGCCCCGCCAACGGTGTGGCGCCTGCTGGTACTCGAAGACCTGGCCGCGTATCCCGTGAAATGCACGGAGCTGGTGAGCGCCGGGGAACCGCTTAATCCGGAAATCATTGAGAAGGTGCGGCAGGCTTGGGGGTTGACGATTCGCGATGGCTTCGGACAGACCGAGACCGTGCTGGTAATCGGCAACTTCCCCGGGCAGACGGTGAAGCCCGGCGCAGCAGGTGTTCCTTCGCCCGGGCACGACATCCTTTTGCTGGACGCGGATGGTAACGAATCCGCGGACGGTGAAATCTGCCTGCGGATGAATCCCACGCCTATCAGCTTGATGGCTGGCTACGTAGATGATCCAGAGCTGACGGCTAGTGTCATGTCTGGTGGCTGCTATCACAGCGCAGACATCGCCAGCCGCGACGCGGACGGATACTACACCTACGTTGGCCGTGATGATGACCTGTTCAAGTCCTCAGACTATCGCATCAGTCCCTTCCAACTGGAGAGCGCCCTGATTGAGCACCCTGCCGTCGCGGAAGCCGCAGTGGTGCCGGCGCCAGACGCAATTCGCTGGAAGGTGCCCAAGGCCTATATCGCTTTGAAGCCCGGTCTGGACCCGTCACCAACCGTGGCGCATGAGATCTTTTCATTCATCCGCAAGCGTCTGGGGTCTTATCAGCGGATACGCCGAATTGAATTCGCGGAGTTGCCCAAGACAATTTCCGGCAAGATTCGCCGCATCCAACTGCGCTCCCAGGAGGAGACAGAACGACCCGCGGGGGCAAGGCGCGAGTTCGAGTATTGGGAAGAAGATTTTCAAGAGCTGATTCGGGCTCGTGCGTATCGCTTTTACGAGGAGCGGGGCCGCGAGGACGGCCACGACTTCGAGGATTGGCTGCAGGCGGAGTCCGAAATAACCGGCAAGAACCCGCAAGGAGAGATTGGAGACGTTCGCACATAGTGCCAATCTCCGCGCCCGACCGCTCGATTTGAAACCGAGATGGGCTCACTCCCGAGAAGTCCTGTTCGGGGAAGTCACTTGGACGTGTTGTGGGCATGTCGTGGCTATCCACGTCAAGCAGGGGCGTAAAGGCCTCTTGCCTTTTTGGACCGCGCAGATGCGCGTCAATCCCATTGTCCATGATTCTCGTCCAAGTGATTTTGCCCCGACAGGACTGACCCTATGCTAGACCCGTACACACATGCGCGTTCTCGTTCCTAATTGCGAGTGTGCCGAATCGTAGATGGTTCGGATTCCGCGGAATTCCGCACCTGGACTTTCTGATTCCGCGGAATCCTGAGAGCCGAGTGAGGAATCGGGCAGAATCAGCGACGGCATCCGCATCCGGCGCAGCCCGCTTCTACGAGTCCACCAAGATTCACACCTACGGAGGAGTCGTGCTCGTGGTCAGGGGCACGTCGCCAACCGCTTGGCCGCCAGGGGTTGGTCGCATTGCGGTGCGTGTTTCCGCGAAGGAGACCGCCCGCTCCAGGCAACTGCTCGCCTGAGTCGGGCGTGGACTTTCCAGCAAAACAGCTTTACGTTAATGCTCAAAACCGCGCGGGTCTGGGAAGGTGAGGTGCCTACTTCACTCCCAACCCATCCTTCTGGTGATAATTCGGGTACGGCGGCCGTTTGATGCTCGGCTGCGGGTTCTCCTTCATCTCCTGCATCACCACTTCGATTGCTTTCTCGAGTTGCGCATCGCGGCCCTGGCGCCACGCGGCCGGGTCAAGTTCGACATCGATGTCGGGCGGGACGCCGATGTTTTCCACTTCCCACTCGCCCTTCAGTCCATAGATCGCCGCGCGGGGCGCGGTGACGCGGCCGCCATCGATCAACTCGGGATAGCCGCCAATACCGACGAGGCCGCCCCACGTACGCTTTCCAATCAAAGGCCCGATGCCTGCCTTGCGGAAATACCACGGCAGAGCATCGCCGCCCGAGCCGGACATTTGATTGATGATCATCACCTTGGGCCCATAAATCGCCTCAGTCGGGCTGGGCCAGTCGTGGCCTTCACGGGCGACCACCTTGCTCATCAATGGGCGGTGCAGGTAGTCGATGATGTAGTCGGCAAGCTGTCCGCCTTCGTTAAATCGTTCGTCGATAATTGCGCCCTGCTTGTCGGTCTGCGCAAAGAAGTAGCGATTGAAGCTAGTGTATCCAGCACCAGCTGTATTCGGAACGTAGACATATGCGACGCGGCCAGCGGTGGCTTCGTCGACACGATGGCGATTGCTTTCAATCCAGTCGAGATGGCGCAGGGCCTCTTCGCTTTCGACCGGCACCACCGTGACCTCGCGGGAATCTTTACCATCGGCATTCGGCCCGACTTTCAACACGACCTGCTTGCCTGCGGTCTCTTCGAAAAAGCTGAATATATTGTCGGAAGCGTGCAAGTCCAGACCATTAACGGCCAGAATGTAATCTCCCGCTTTGACGTTCACTCCCGGCTGGGTGAGCGGCGCCTGCATGCCGGGATTCCAGTTCTCCCCGTTGTAAACTTTGGCGATGCGATAACGGCCGTTTTCAAGCGTGTAGTCAGCACCGAGTAGGCCCCCTTTGACCTTCTTCGGTTCCGGCTTTTCGCCATCGTTTATAAACATATGGCCAACGGTCATCTCGCCCAGGCATTCCTCAAACAGATAAGTAAGTTCAGCACGCGAGGCGATGCCATCGAGATACGGCTCGTACTTCCTTTTTACTTTAGCGAGATCGAGGCCGTGATAGTTCGGGTCATAGAAGAAGTCGCGCTCGATGCGCCAGGTTTCGGTGTAAATCTGCTTCCACATGGGGCGCGGCTCGACGTAGACCTGCCAGCCGTCAAGTTTGAGCGGACCGATCCCGGGTTTGGGCGGTGCGCCGGGACTCGGAGCTTCCTCGGTGGCGGCGATGATCCAGGCATCTTCTTTACGATAGAGAAGTTTTTCCCCATCGAACGAAACCGTGAAGTCGTTGACGCTATCGATAAACTTGTCGGCTTTTCGTTTGCTTAGATCCCATTTCTGGATGGTCAGGTTGGGCTTTTGCTGGTCGTCTTCGGTATAGACCATTGGGCCTTCGCCGATGAATAGGATCCCTGTCTTGCCGGAGCGGAGGCTCACAAAATTCTTCGCCGGAATCGGCAACGAAACCGTGCGCTGCAGGATGCCATCGATATCGATCTTGACGACAACAGGTTTATCTTTATCATCCTTGCCTTTTTCGTCGTCAGTTTTCTTCGAGTCGGCCGTCGCATCAGCCTTCGATTTCGTATCAGCTTCGTTGCCTTGGTCCTTGCCCTTCTCTTGATCAGGCTTCTTCTCTTCTTTTGGTTTTTCCTCATCGCTCTCGGGGGCAAGCGGAGATTTGTCTTCTTTGTTCAGAACGACGACGTATACGCTGCGGGTGACGCGGTGCTCATCGCTCGACATGTCGAGTCCTGCTGTGGACAGGGCAACATCGGTCGAGGCGGCGAAGTACAGATATTTGCCATTCTTATCGAAGACCGGATTGATGGCGTCGCTCATGCCATCGGTGATTTGAAATGTCTTTCCCTGCTCAAGCGAATACAGAAAAATAGCGTGCTGGGCGTTCGGGAGCTGGCGGTTGTAAGCGATCCATTTACTATCGGGCGACCAAGCCTGGCTGAATTGCGTGATGTCGAACCCGCCATAGTAATCGGTGTCGATGAGCATGGGCTTGGGATTGTCGAGGTCGACAAACCACAGATTCAGACGCTTATCGCAGTAGGCGATTTTCTTGCTGTCGGGTGACCACGCGGGCGTGTAGAAAAATGACGGCGGATTGCCCAAATTGATGTGCTTAACTGCGCCTAGACCACTCTGGTCGCGAATAGAAAGATCGTACTCTCCAGATTCGTCAGAGAAGTAGGCAATTGATTTCCCATCCGGCGACCACGCCGGATCGCGGTCAGCCACGGTCGGGCTGTGGGTGAGGTTGCGGATGTCGCCCTTGTCGGCCGGAACAGTGAAAATTTCTCCCCAAGCTTCAAAAACCGCACGCGCGCCGGTGGGTGAAATTCCGAAATTCTGAATGCGCTTTGGCTCGACCTTGGCGAAGTGAGGGCGGACAGATTCGAGGTCGCCGGCGACGTGAATCGAAATATTGTTCGCCTGATGGGTTTCGAGGTCATAGAGCTTGATCGCACCAAACTGCTCGATCACGATCGCCCCTGGGCCCGCCGCGGCGGTTTTGAAATCGAGGCCGTCACTATGCAGGGCTTCGGTCACCTGCCGCGTCTTGGTGTCATAGGCGAAGAGGCTGACCGGGCCATTACGATCAGAAAGGAAATAAACTGTGTCGCCCACCCACATTGGATGGTGGTCGTTGGAATTTTCGCGCGGCACCTGGATGATGCTGGAATCCTTGAGGTCGGCAATCCAGATAGGAGTAGTCTGCCCGCCGCGATAGCGCTTCCATGCGGCCTCCCACTGGACGTGGGGGACATACGCGAGATGGGTGCCATCGGGCGAGTAAGAAGCGTCACTGGCAATGGGAAGTGGAAGCCGGGTGGGAAAGCCGCCCTCGACGGGCACGGTGTAAAGCTGAAATTCGAAATGGCGAAAGCTATTGGCCCAGGACGCAAACAGGACATTCTTGCCATCCGGAGTCCAGCCGATGACGTATTCGTCTGCCGGGTGGTATGTCAGCCGCTTAGGAACGCCGCCCACCGCCGGCACGACAAATACATCTTTGTTGCCGTCGTATTCGCCTGTGAAAGCGACCATAGTACCGTCGGGCGAAAACGCAGGATTCGTCTCTTCACCCCCGCCCGAGGTCAAACGTTGGGCGCCACCGCCATTACGGCTCACGATCCAGAGGTGATTGCCGTAGTTGAAGACGATCTGGGTCTTGCTGATCGTAGGAAAGCGCAGGAGCAATGGAGGATTATTTTGGGCAAAGCTAACGCGGGTAAGTGAGAGGAGCAAGGCGAACAAAACGAGGCTCGATCGAACGATTTTCCGCATGTGGGGCTCCATAGATGGCAGTGCCATCAAACTAGCAATAGTGAGGAGCGGCCGCGACCGAGGCTCACGAGAGCCGCGGTTTAGGATCACTGTTGTAATCAAGGCGATAGCGTAAACAACGCTTCAGCAGCGGTCAATGACAATATGGTGAAGTTACGCCAACAATGAGGCCGTAGCTTCTGGTTGGCCGACGATGAGTGCAGAACTGCCCAGTTTCATATAAGGCCGCTTCTGGCCAGCCTCCGGAAGCAGAGACACGTCTTCCAGCGAGGCGCCGGTATTCAGCTCTCCGATCGCGAAATGTGGGTCGCAGCATGTGCCTGGGGCCTGATCCACGCCAAGCAGGGGGTAAAGGCCTCTCGCCTTTTTGGACCGCGTTACCGAGGCTCACGGCGTCACGTCGCACCCGTGCTTTTTCGACGTGGCTGCGTTTTGGTCCGTTCCAACAGCGCGTTAATACTGCGGATCGCAGCTAATTATTTTTCGTGCTCGTATCGGGCCAGGCCTTCCGAATAAAACTCCGCCAGGCGGGAAGGCAAGGGAGTGGGTGGAGACTCATCGGCGCTAGTGCTGCGCTTCTCACGGCTCAAAGCACATTGCTTCAGCAAACCTCTGGCAAAGTTCTGTTTGCCTCGAACGTAAGCGATGGAAACCAGCCTTAGCAGCGACTCCGCGTCGAGATATGGGTTCTGTAGGGCCGCTTGAGGATATCGGGTGAAGTTGCCCAGTTCCCTTCGGCCGGGACGCTCAGACTAAAGCGGCGGCTGCTCCTCGGGCCAGGCTCAGCTTCCTTCACGAGGCTCAGAGCCGCGAGACGCTGGACACTCGGCAAGGACGCCCCCGTGGAAACAGCAGCCTGGCGCTGCCACCGGTAGGGTGTGTCAACCCCGTCTGCGATCAGCGCGAGGAGGAACAGATCGAGAATTTTAAGCACATAGCTAAGTTATCAGCTACACGACTGCTACGTTGAGAATCCGGCCTCGGCCTGGCGGCTGTTCTGGGTGATTCGCGAGTTACAAGCCGCCTGGAAGCCCGACACGGCAGATGTGAAGAAGATCCAGATCATGAAGGACCTGGTCGAGAAGTCTGCCGCCGTGCCTCTGGACGTGATCGACAAGTTCAGGTTGCAAACGCACATCAATCATCTCGCCACCTTCCGCTCCAAGGACCGGGTGCTGCAGGCTCGTGCCCATTTGAAGTCGATGTTCGCCGAAGCCGTGGAACAGGACTTTCTCGTCAAAGACCCATCCCGCAATGTCACGCCTCCGCTGAATCTCCGGACCAAAGACAGGACGGTGCTGACCTGGGACCAGTTACGCCTGGTGCTGGCGAATCTCTTCGCCAAAGACCGGGTGTTGCTGACCCTGGAGATGACCGACGCGCTTCGGCCGAGCGAATTGTTCGCCCTGCCTGGACGTCATTCGATGGCGGCAAGATTACCATCACCGAAACCGTCTACAAAGGCCGGATACGTCCCTGGGGCAAAACCAAGAAGAGCCTCGGCGACGTGCACCTTCCGAAGGGATTAGCTGACGATCTGTGGCTGTGGAAACAGGAATGTCCCGATCCATCGCCGGCAGCGTTCATCTTTCCCAACAGCGAAGGTGGATTCATGGACACCGGCAATTACCGGCGCCGCGTCCTGGCTCCGTTGGCGGAAAAGCTAGGATTACCGAAGCTGACCTTCCAAGTGCTGCGCCGCACGATGGCGACGCTGGCGCAAAAGAAGGGATCGGGGAAGGAGATCCAGGCTCACCTGCGTCATGCGAAGCCAGACCTTACGGCGAACGAGTACATGCAGGAGCTGCCGGAGAGCGTGAAGCAGATGGTCGATTCTGTGTACGCGGAACTGATGGCGGAGCCACAGGACCCCAAAGTTGCGTGAGATCTGCTACCAAATGCTACCAAGCGGCGGAGGCCGGTGCTTGCAAGTGATTGAAGAAATGGTAGGCACGAGGAGACTCGAACTCCTGACCCTTACCGTGTCAATTTTGATCTCAACAACCTAAAACCCTTTGCCTGTCTTGCTTTTCCGGGTTGAGACAGCCTAGAAAGGGCCGAAAACGGCCTAGTTTTGGTGACGAATTGGTGACGAGTTTCAGTGGCCCGAAGAACGATGCCGAGATTTGATGGCACCAATCACGCTGATGGCCTCACGGGATGGGTGGGACGTCGTCGCGGTGGAGGTACTTCCTGCATTCCTCGGGTGTCAGGTTCCGGTTGACGCGACAGCGAGCGAGCGAGAGCAAGAGATCAATGTCCATGGCATAGACTTGGATGATTCCGTCGGCTCCCGCAGAAAGAAGGCGGCTGCCATCCGGCGTCCAAACAACGCTACGCACGGCGGCGCTGTGCGCAGCGAGAGTGAGGAGTTCGCGGCCGCTGGAAAGATCCCAGATTCTAACGGTCTCGTCATCACTAGCTGACGCCACGCATTTGCCGTCAGGGCTCAACGCCACGGCATTGACCCAACCAGAGTGGCCTTCGAGGGTACGCAGCTCGCGCCCGCTCGCCACGTCCCAAGTCCTCAGCGTCTTGTCTCGGGAAGCTGAGACCGCGTACCGCCCGTCCCCACTCAAGGACACACCATTGACAGAATCAGTGTGGCCCTTGAGGGTACGAAGCTCGCACCCGCTCTCCACATCCCATACCTTTAGCCTGAAGTTCTAGAGAAGCCGAGACCGCAAGCCGCCCGTCCGGCGTCACGGCGACCGCATTGACACAACTTGCGTGACCTTTGAGCGTGCGCAAATCGCGGCCGCTCGCCAGATCCCACACCTTCAGCGTCAGGTCCCAAGAAGCCGAGACCGCCAGCCGCCCGTCCCCACTCAAAGACACGCCATGGACACCAACGAGGAAGTGGCCTTCCAAAGTGCGGAGTTCACGTCCGGTCTCCACGTCCCACACCTTAAGCGTCTCGTCATCAGAAGCTGAGACCGCGTATCGCCCGTCTCCAGTCAAAGCCGCGCCCCAGACAATATCAGAGTGGCCTTTGAGGGTGCGGAGCTCGCGTCCGGTCTCCACCTCCCACACTTTCAGCGTGCGGTCAGAAGACGCCGACACGGCAAGCCGGCCGTCCCCACTCACTGCCACTCCATGGACAGCAGCAGTGTGGCCTTGTAGGATGAGCAATTCGCGCAGTCCCTCCACCTCCCACACCTTCAGCGTCAGGTCCCAAGAAGCCGAGACTGCACGCCGCCCGTCCCCAGTCACCGCCACACCATAGACAGCATAAGAGTGGCCTTTGAGGGTGCGCAGTTCACGCCCGCTTTCCAGGTCCCACACCTTAAGCGTCTTGTCATCTGAGGCGGAGACCGCAAGTCTCCCGTCTTCACTCACTGCTACACAAACAACACCAGCAGAGTGTCCTCGCAGGGTTCTGAATTCGCGCCCGCTCTCCACATCCCACACCTTCAGCGTCTTGTCCCAAGAAGCCGAGACTGCACGTCGCCCGTCCCCACTCAACGCCACGCCATAGACAGCGGCAGAGTGGCCTCGTAGAGTACGGAGCTCATGCCCGCCGTCGACCTCCCAAACCTTTAGCGTGAAGTCGTAAGAAGCGGAGACAGCGCAGCGTCCATCCTTGCTGATTGCCACGCCGTGGACAAGATCAGTGTGGCCTCTCAGAGTCCGGACTTCGCGCCCGCTCTCCACCTCCCACACCTTCAGCGTCTTGTCCCCGGAAGCGGAGACCGCGCAGCGTCCATCCTTGCTGATTGCCACGCCGTGGACAACATCAGTGTGGCCTCTCAGAGTCCGGACTTCGCGCCCGCTCTCCACCTCCCACACCTTCAGCGTCTTGTCCGAAGACCCGGAAACCGCCAGCCGTCCGTCCCCACTCAACGCCACACCAGTTACACCTCCAATGTGGCCGGTGAAGGTGCGCAGCTCGCGCCCGCTCTCCACCTCCCATACCTTCAGGGTGTTGTCGTCAGAAGCCGAGACCGCCAACCGCCCGTCCGCGTTCAATGCCACGCCACGTACAATCTCGGAGTGGCCTTTGAGGGTGAAACGAATCGGAGATTCCAATATGGCTCGGTGGAGAGCGTCTTCCGCTTCTGGGATGACCGTCCGGTCGGCAGAACGGGTCGCATCCACCGCATGCATGGCCAGCAGGATGCTACGCTCCGGTTCTTCTTCCAAGCTAAGGGTTGAAAACGCCACCCGCTCGCGAGCGGTCGCAATCCGCTGCTGTCGCTCGGCCTCTTGCCGTTGGCGCTCCTTCTCTTCCGTCAAATCCGTAAGGCGCTGGATTTCTCCCGCTTCCCATTCCTCGCTGGCCCGGATGTACCGTTCTTGCAGCTCTGTGGGTTTGCGGTCTTTAATTGCGGCCGCCTGCTCCAACCATCGGACGGCCTCCTTCAGTTCCATCCCATGTAGCAGGAAGCCTAGATCACGAGTCTTGGAGTCCCATTCGGTGGCTCGTCCCAGGAATTGGGTATGCTTGTGCTCCCACTCGAAGTTTGTGTCGAGGGCCTTAATCAACCGTTTGAATGTCTCCTCAAAGCCTAGATTCGGGTAATCAATCCATTGAATCTTCCGGAGTGCTGCATGTAGTTCCTTGCCGTCAACCGAGTGATAGAGGATGGTGATGAGCCGCTTATTGTTGGCAACGGCATGAGAGACTTCTTGCCCGCACATCCACGACTTGGCAGAATCAGGACTGATGAGGAAGACAAAGTTGTCAGCCTGTTCGATACCAGCGAAGATCTCTGCGCGCCACTCTGCGGAGTCCGGAATGCTGCGCCAGTCAATCCAGGTGTCGCGATTCACCTTCTGAAGAGCGGCATGGATGTCGCGAGCGAATCCCTGATCTTCCCGCGCGTACGAGATGAACACCTCAGCCATTGCGCTTCCAGAGATCAAAGAGGAATCAAGCGAATCTTAGCATTGGCGCCTTATCCGTCAGGCAGGCACGCGGCGCCTCTCCTCCCCGACCAATTGGCAGATGCTACAACAGAGGGTCGCACTGAGCGGAGCCCCTGCTCCGATATGGAGCGGACACCTCCTAACATAAGAGTTGGCAGAGTTTGGAGTGGAGCGTTACCAAACGGTTTGTTATCTAAGCTTAGAAGTGGTGAGCGCGGAAGGAATTGAATCCGCGCTTAAACGTAAATTCAACAACTTGCAGGTCAGCGGATGACACCTAAGACCATGAAAAGCAGCAGTAATCCAGCAAACAGAGGCAGATAGAGCGCGCATTACTGTTCGGCAGTTTTGCTTTCTGAGCCGTCAAGGCTTCGAACACGGTCGCGGCATCCGTCTGGTTTGCCGCTGGCCACTACCATTCAAGGGCGGAAGCACGATCACTCCACGCGTCCTCTTCATCAGCAGCCGGGCAGATTCCCTGCTAATTGCAAGGGCTGCCGCTAACTCTCTTGTGGTCAGAAACTCTCTTTCCATTCAGGACGTCTCGGGCGGTGATCTAACGCGAGCGTCGAAGAGTTAGCCTAACGCCCAGCCGCGGCTCCGGCAGCTTGCGGGAAATCTAGCAGGGCCTCTCGCAGCAGACGTTGCTCGTCAACGAATCTCCGCTTGTCCTCGATATCCGTAGCTAGGAATCCCAATCTAACCCTCTTGATAAGCTTAGTGCGCATTCCGTCATCGAACGGTACGTGGCCATCGTAAACACGTACTTGAAGAGCGGGAGTAGCTCCACGACTCCAGTTGTTTGGATCCCACGTAGCTTTTCTCTTATTGCATTGCCAGCAGCACAGCACCAAATTCAGTTCGTTGCACTCAAGTTCTTTGTATTCCGATTTTGGGAGAAGATGGTCATATGTGTAGTCATAGTATGCTGTTTCAAACGACCTCAAGAAATCCCGATCGCAGTAAGCACATTTACACTTGTCCCTAAGCCACCTCGGTAGATCGTGCTCCCCCCAGTGTTTCAATGATGGGTGTTTTCTCAGCTCCGCTGCGACTGTCAGGTAATCCATTTTTCATGATCTCCTATTCCCGCGGTTCGATATGCGAGACCGACGCCATTCTGCGCAGCGTAGCACGGCACGCAGGTTGTGAACTGTGACGCACGCCTCAAGCGGCTGTGTCAGACTCGACTGTCAAGCGGTCAAACGGCAGCGGGGCCGGCTAACGCGCGCTCGGCAAGTTCCACTTTGGGCGAAATAGCGGAAGGAATCGAATCCGCGCTTGAACGTTAATTCAACAACATGCAGGTCAGCGGATAACACCTGAGACCACGAAAAGCAGTGATAATCCAGCAAACAGAGCGCACATAGAGCGCGCGTTCTTGCGCAGTTCGTTTGCAGTTCCATGCACTTCGGACCATACCCAACGTGCCGGCCTTTTGGTTCGTAGGGAAAAATCAGTCGCAACCGCGTTACCCGCAAGCAATAAACCCGCATAAACACTAGCCAAAATCCTCTGAGCTGTTGCTGGCTTTGGCTGCTTTCGGCTCGACTTCACGGAGAGAAAACGGACATAGGTGCTGCCTTACCGCCGAAGATAGATAAAGGTAATGGGGTGCAGGTCGTGTTCGCCGTGCCTGCGTTCCAAACCCCAAGGCATGCCCGCAGGATAGAACGAGGAAGTTGTTGCAAGCTGTGATGGAGCGGAGAAGAGGCGGGGCATGGCGAAGTCCCGGGTCTCGAACCGCGCTAGACTCAGGTCACCCGGCGAACAGCCGTAGACCTATCACTTAACTGCTTGTTCCGGGTCAGTAGTAGACTCCCAGCACTCGTAGAACCAATCGTGGTAGAAATCCGCGAGGGGCTCGCATTTGATGTACAAGTATTTAGGCCTGCCGCCCTGCGGCGTAGCATCGACATGCGAGATTATCAGCTCCCCAGTGTCGGTAACCAAGAAGTCCGGTATAGAGAAATCTATGTTCTTGTTAAAAACTCGCGCATCGTACCCGGAGTCTTTGATCTTCTCTGAAAGCGCTTCTCGTATCCTCTCTAAGCGGCCGATTGCGAACGAGAAAAGCTCTTTATAGGCCACGCCGTTCCTGACTGCCTCAAATCGACTCTTGCGGTATCGTTCCAAGGCGTGCCGCTCCCTGCCGCTGAGTTGTTCGGGAGGATGTATGCCCCATGTCGTGTCGTGCACCCACCCATCTTTCTTGTTCTCAAGCATGGTTAAGATTCGGTCGTATAGGTCCGCCCTGTCCTTCAACGTTTCGCAAATGAATGGCATTGCTTTAGGGCGCGGAGCACTACCGAGTGTTGCCAAACTGGGCTGCAAGGCTTTCTCGAATTCCGGCCAATATTGTTGAAATCGTGCGTCAGTTCGGGCGATGTCGCCCTGTACCCCTGACCTCTTACGTAAGTCCCGTATGATTTGGAGAAACCCCTCACGCGAGAAAGGTGAAAGCTGCAGCTGATTCAAAGGGCTCGGAACTTCCCCTGATTCAATATTAAACAAGAGCCCATAAGCTGGGCGACCCTTGACTCCCATCAACAAGGCCCCGGCCTCGAATAGAATCCAAGAACTAGCCAGGCTTTCTGGGAGTAGGATGAGAATACCTGCGTCAGATTTCTCCATCTCCTTTGCAAGACTGGGAACCCAAAACCTCCCCGGTGGGAGTTGGTACGACACGAACACCCTCACCTTTGGAAGAAAGCGTGGGATCCATTGTTCGAGAACTTCTGCGATCTGTCTGCTCGTCTTTTCGTGCCAGGCGACAAATACCCGCATATGGAATGCCTCCCGCCATTGCCTGATCAAGCAACTGCAGGATACAGCACCATTCATGTGCCGAAATACAGTTGCGCTTATAGACCGAACGCCTGATCCTGTCAACGATTCAGGAGTCCCGTATCGAGCGATCGGCAGGTTGCGCCGAGCTCGAATAGGACGCTATCGCGAACGCTGCGCACCTCGGCCGCCGGTAGTAGGCCACCGAAAATGCTCCCGTTGATCCTGAATTCGGCCTCGTCCCAAACGACCGGATGCACCGATGATCTTTAGCAGTTCTTCAAAGCGATCTTAAGCTGTTCGGTCGATGAACCAATGAACACCCTTGGTTTCGGCATCGGAAAGATTTTACTCTCGACACAAAGCTCGCCGTCGCCCCCCCCACGCCTCTTAAGAGTTGCAGCGGGCTCCGCTTGAATCCGTCCGCAATCGTCTTTGAACCCACAAGATCGGGTTTTCTTGCCGGTTTCAATCTCGGACAATAGCCACCCTCAACCCCAAGCGCATCCGCCATTTCCACCTGTGAGCGCGGAAGGAATTGAATCCGCGTGAGGACGTCAATACAATAACTTAAAGCGCAGCAGATGGCACGTAATACCGTCTTTTCAATCTAAAGCATTACGAACAGCACGGAAACCGCATGGAGTCGCTTCGGACCCCGTGGCAAGCCACTCATCTCTTTGCTCAAGTCAAATAGCGCCGCATCCACGAAATAATACGCAGGTGTTGCATGCTCGACGTCGATGTTAAATAGCCGGCTGCGGCTGATCAATTCACCGCCGGAGACCCCCTTCACCATCTCGTAAGCGTCCGACCGAGGCCGTCCTAATTGAGAGTCAGCGGCAAGTGTCCACTTAAAATTAAGTGGACACTTCAGGGTTTCAGATACGAGTCAGGGGGATTGACCTCATCCACGCAGATATTTTCTTCGTAGGCCTTCGCAATAGCGGCGTCCAATCGGGTTAGTAGCTGCAGTAGACTCTCGCCCTTGCGGCGCACCAGCATGGCGAGGCACTGGTCTTCGTTGCAAGCAGTGG
>Ga0326728_10002087_pt1 | contig 67973 bp, 62 predicted proteins | sample MB3enrmetagenome_FD_207602 | JGI IMG/M metagenome (GOLD analysis project Ga0326728, IMG submission 207602) | Lab enriched peat soil microbial communities from McLean, Ithaca, NY, United States - MB31MN | ecosystem: Environmental > Terrestrial > Soil > Wetlands > Peat | place: USA: New York... | reverse complement strand
CCAGCGCGGCCGAGTTCTGCACCGTCACGGCCGTGTTCATGTCGGTCGCCGCCTTCATCGGGTCCTGCTTGCCGCCGCCGAACACTCCCTTGAAGGCGCCCGCGATCCCGCCGCCGCCATCCGCTCCGAAGATGATCGGCTGCAGCACCTTCGCCGTCATCCCGGCCATCCCCTCCGCCACCGGCTTGATCACCGCCGCATGAATCGTGTCGCCAAGCTGCTTCGGGAACTTACTCGGATGCGTCAGCAGCGTGTTCCACAGGCCTTCGGTATCCCGCTTCAGCACCTCCAATTGCTGCTTCTGAAGCTCAAGCTGCTTCATGAGGGCTTCTTCCCGCGCCTCATCCATCGCCTTTTGCAGGTCTTTCTGCGCCTGCGCGATCTCCACCGACCGTTTCGCCGCGCTCTCTTCCTTCGAGATCCGCTCCGCCTCAACCGCGGCCAGTTCCTTCGCCAGGTCGATCCGGATCTGGTACGTCGCGCGAATGGCGTCCATCCCCGTCATGCCGCTCAGCCCCACCACCTTCTGCGCCTGGCCCGCTTCGCGGCTGAGCTTGTCCCGCCGCGATTGCATGTTGATGGAATCGATCCGTTCCTGCGCCGCGAAGCCCTCCTCCCACTCCTTCATCTGCTCCTTCGACGGCATCATGACGGCCAGCGCCTTCCGGTTCCGCTCCGACGCGCGCTTCTCGTCGTACTCCGTGAACTCCGCCCAGATCTTGTTGAACGCCACGCCCGCCTGCTCGTCCGCCGACTTGCGAATCGCCGCGACGTCGGCCTCTACGCCCTTCAGGTGTTCCGCCTGCTTCAGCAGCAGGTCGCGCTGATAGTAGATTTTGCCGACCGCGCCCAGCTCCGCTTCGTCGCCCTTCTTCTCGAACTCGGCCGCCTGGGTCCGGAACTCCTTCAACTGCTCCGCGGCGTGCCGGGCATCTTCCGCCGATTTCTTAACGGCGTCGAGCGCGGCCTTCGCCTGCGCTTCCCTGGCCACGGCGCCGGCCAGGTTGGCTCCGATCCCCCGCACCTCCTCCAGAGACTTCTTGTCGTCCCGCGCGTGCGCAAGCTGCTGCTGGTACTTCTCGACGTCCTTCTTGGCGTCCGTATACGCTTTCTCCAGCGCATCGTGCCCACCGAAGTACCGGGCGCGCAGCCGGTCCGCCTCGTCCCCCGCGGCACTTACCTGCGCCTGCTTCGCCGCCTCGGCATCCGCCGCCAGCTTCTTCTGCGCATACTCGATCCGCTGCTGCCATTGAGCCGCATCCGACAGTTTCCGAACCGCCTCGGGATCGCGATAGTCCTGCTGCCCGGGTGCCGGTCCGAAAGCGTCCTCCGGCCGCAAGCCGCGCAACGCCTCCAGGCGCCGCCGCTCCATGGCAGCTATCACGTTGGGAGGCGCGGCGTTGCCCCACTTCGCGGCGTTTGCCCGGCGGATGTCGTCCGCCAGTTCCTTGCTGCGCTCCAGGCGCGTGGCCATCTCGTCGTCCCAATGCACGGTCTCGCCGGGTATGTGATCCGCCAGCCACTTGGCGGCATTGCCGGCGAAGTTGAGCTCGATCACGAGCCCTTCCTGGAAGGTCCGCTTCAACCCCGCCCATTTCGTCTCCAGCACCGTCACCTGGCGCTGGTATTCCATGAACCGGGCCAGGTCGCCTTCGGTCGGCCCAAACCCCTCCTCCTGCGCCAGCTTCTGGTTGCGGACGAGTTCCGCCATGACCGGAATGGCCTCGATGCCGGCCCGCTTGAACAGGTCCAGCATCGCCTTCTTCTCGGCAAACGGATCGGGCGACCCGCGAAGCTGCTCCAGCCCGCCGGCAATTTGCAGAAGCACCTGCGACGTAGAGACGGTTCCATTCCGCACTTCGCCCAGATCGACGCCGAAACGCTTCAGCCACCCGCGCGCGTTTTCGCCCTTTTCGGAATCGTCCTCCACCGCCTCCGTCAGCCCGCGCATCATGCGCTCGAAGATGGAGATGTCCTGCCCAGCCGCCCTGGCCGCGAACCCAAACTGCCCGACCTCCTTGGCCGTCAGACCGATCCGCAACTCGGCGTCCTTCACCGACACGCCGTATTCGCCCAGCGACTTCATGGCGCCGAACGCGGCCGCGCCGAACGCCACTAGGGCCGTGGCGCCCGCCGACACCGCTATCCCCACGGGCCCCAGCTTTTCGAGGAACCCGGTCACCGCGCCGGAAGCGGCCTGCAAGGGATTCTGGACGCCGCTTTTGACCGCGTCGCCGAACTGCTGCCAGCGTCCCGCGCCACCGCCCGATTCCGCCGCGATCATGGTGGCGTAGGCGGCGGTGACGCGGTCGATCATGCCCTGTTCGTCGCCGAGTTTCTTGATGAGCCGGTCGCGGTCGGCGATGAGCCGCTCCACGCCGGTCTTTCCGTATGCGGCGGCCTGCTTCTCGATGGACTGGGTGAGCCGCTCCATGGAACTGCGCGAGCGGTCGTTCATCTTGAGCAGCATCTCGGACATGCGCTCGAGCGACTTCTGCATCTTGTCGCCCGAGCCGATGGTCTGCTTCTCCCACCCTTCGACGGCCTGGTTGGCCTGCTTGATGGCCGCCAGGACGCTGCGGGGATCGACTTCGAGGACTATGGATTCCTGGTCCATGTTGGGGTCTGCTCAGGGTGCCGGATTTGGCGGGCTGGCCTAATCGGGCGGAGCGGCGAATGCAGGGTGGCTGACCTGCCATGGGTCACCACGGGGCGCTTTGCGCCCAGGTGGATTCCGTCAAGGTAGGTTCCGGCAAGGTTCCGGCAAGGCAGCTACTCAATTCTTGGCCATGGTAGACTATTGCTGCATAAATCGTTGGTCGTGTGCAGGAGGTTCCCTAGTGAGACGATTGACCACCCCTGGCGCTCTGCTGGCACTGTCATCCCTTTTGCCCGCCCAAACATACACAATCAAGACGATTGCGGGAGGCGGCGCCCCTGAAAACATAGTCGGCACCAGCGCCCGGCTGCAGAATGTTGCAGGGGTTGCCGTCGACGCCGGCGGCAACGCATATATCAGCCTTTCAGGCGCCTACGTCGTGCTACGCCTGGACGCCACGACTCGCATGTTGAAGCTCTTCGCCGGCAACGGAACCGCCGGATACAGCGGTGACACAGGGCCAGCCACGAACGCCCAACTGGTCCCCGGGGGGCTGGCGGTAGACGCCACTGGCAACCTATACATCTCCGACAGCTTGAGCTGTGTTGTCCGCAAGGTCTCGAGTGGTACGATCACAACCGTTGCGGGGAACGGAACCTGCGGATACACCGGCGACAAGGGTCCCGCTCTCAGTGCCCAGCTGTATCCCGGGGCATTGGCGGTGGATGCCTCCGGCAACCTCTACGTTGCGGACGGCGAGAACAATGTTGTCCGCAAGGTCTCGAACGGAACGATAATCACCGTGGCGGGCAACGGAAATGCAGGATACTCTGGCGACAACGGGCTGGCTACCGGTGCCCAGTTGTACAACCCTTGGAATGTGGCTGTGGATGCAGCCGGGAAGACCCTTTACATCGCGGACCAAGGCAACTATAGGGTTCGCATGGTCTCGAATGGTACGATCGTCACCGTGGCGGGAAACGGAACTGGAGGATACAGCGGTGATAACGGGCCAGCTACCAGCGCCCAATTGTACGCCGGGCCATTGGCGTTGGACGCCTCCGGCAACCTCTACGTTGATGACGGATTTCGCGTCCGGAAGGTCGCAAATGGGCTCATCACCACGATAGCTGGCAACGGAAACCAGGGAGACAACGCGAGCCAGGCAGGCAATGGAGACGGTGGGCCGGCCACGAGCGCCGAGCTGAGTGGTCCCTCTCCGCTCGCGGTGGACCCAGCCGGAAACGTCTACATCGCAGAACCCGACTACATCAGGATGGTCTCTAACGGGGTCATCAACACCATCGCAGGTGGGGGCACTTCGATTGGCGACGGTCTCCCCGCTACCGCCGGCCAGCTTTGGGCGCCGATAGGTATCGCGCTGGACGCGACCGGAAGCCTGTACATAGCCGACCTCGGAGACAGCCGGATTCGCCGAGTGGCCGGTGGTGTCATCGACACCGTAGCCGGCGACGGGACACTTGGATTCGGCGGCGACAACGGACCAGCCACGCAAGCCCAACTGAACTATGCATATGGGGTCGCGGTAGACGGCGTCGGCAACGTCTACATCACGGACCTCAGGAATGACCGCATACGTCAAGTATCGAACGGCACCATTACCACCATTGCCGGGGGCGCCCAGGGATATGCCGGCGACAATGGGCCCGAGAAAGCTGCCCAGATGTTTGGTCCCGAGGGTATCGTGGCCGATGCGTTAGGCAACCTTTACTTCGCGGACACTGGCAACTACAGGGTTCGCAAGGTGTCCGGCGGCCTCATTACGACCATTGCGGGAAACGGGACCCAGGGCGACAGTGGCGACAATGGCCCCGCCACCGATGCCCAGCTCTCGCCTAGCGCTGTCGCGGTCGACTCGGATGGAAACCTCTACATCGCGGACGACGTGCACAACCGAGTTCGAATGGTCTCCAACGGCATCATCACAACCGTCGCCGGGAACGGAACAGCCCCGGCGGTCGAGCAAACAACCAGAGGAGACAACGGGCCGGCAACCAACGCTCAAGTCTTCTTACCCGATGCCGTGGCGGTAGACGGAACAGGGAGCTTGTACATTGCGGAACGAGATTCGTTGATCCGAAAGGTTTCAAACGGCATTATTAGCACCATTGCGGGCGGAGGAAGTTCCCTCGGCGAAAACGTGCCAGCGACCAGCGCTAGGCTCCTTGAGCCCTATGGACTCGCGGTCGATACGAACGGAAATGTCTACGTGAGCATGGAAATAGGCGGGAGGGTTGAGCTTCTCACGCCATCTGGGAAGGGATGCACGTCAACAGTGAGCCCAGCGAGTGTCACGCCCTCCGCATCTGGAGGCGCCTTCACCGCCTCCGTCCAAACGACATCCGGTTGCCCATGGGCTATTCAAGGTATGCCCAGTTGGATTCAATACGCGGGTAACGCCACAGCCGTCGGGCCCGGCGCAGTTACGCTCAACGTGACCGCAAATATCGGGCCTCTCCGCCGTGCCCTCGTTTCCGTGGCTGGAAGGACCATCCTGGTAACACAGCAGGGTTCGTCGCCGCAAATCAGTGCGGGTGGTGTCGTCAACGCCGCGAGCTTCTTGGCGGCTCCGATGGCGCCGGGCAGCATAGCCACCGTATTCGGAACGTTTCCGGTAACTGGGGTTCTTCAGGCAGGCGGATATCCGCTGCCCGTCGCGCTGGGAGGGCTCTCAATGCAATTCCCCAACGCTTTGAACGCGCCTCTCTTTGCCGCGACGGGTGGCCTGGTAAATATCCAGGTCCCGTGGGAGCTTGCAGGGCAATCGCAAGCCGCGCTCACCGCCGTGGCGGGAGGCCAGACAAGTGCTCCGGAGACCGTGGGGCTGGCTGCCTATTCGCCGGGCATTTTTAGCATGAACTCACAAGGCACCGGGCAGGGGGCCATTCTCGACCCAAGCTACCGCCTGGTTGACGTGTCGAACCCTGCTAAGGCGGGCAGCACCGTGGTCCAGATCTACTGCACCGGTCTCGGCGCTGTGAGCAACCAACCCTCGACTGGTGCGCCAGCGCCCGCTGGCCCACTGTCCTGGACGCTCTCCACTCCTACGGTCTCAATCGGAGGTGCGCCAGCGGTAGTCGAGTTCTCGGGACTGACGCCTTACGCCGCGGGCCTATATCAGGTAAACGCTCTGGTGCCCGCGAACTCCGCAACGGGTAACACGGTTCCGGTGACGGTCGCAATCGGTGGTCTCACGTCCAACACCGTCACTATGACCGTTCGCTGATGCTCCCGGGGGGAGCCCGGCTGTTCATCGAGAGGATGAGTTTTGAGGACATCAAGCCCGTGCGGTCTGTTCGGCACGACTGCCTACTCCCTCCCGAGGCCGTCTTTTTGCGACTAGTTTGTTGAGCAAGAGAGCCACGTAATTGTTTGAAGCACTGCTTGGTGGGCCGGTTGGTCCGGCAATCCTAGCTCCACAGCGTGCATCGACTTTTTCTTGAAGCGCTTAGCTTAGGCCGGACTGTCGCTTTGGGCTCAATCGCCCAAATCCTTGGACGCCTCCGATCAAGCCTCGGGAGTATTAGACTGGGTCGCCCCCGACAAACACCGTAGCGTTTACGAACCCAAGTTGACGGTCTGCCGGCCCGCACGCAGAACCGCTCAACCTCCGCTTCGACCTACGCCGCCCTCACCACCCGCACCACGCGCGCCCGCTTCAGAATCGCCAGAACGATGGCATTCAGCGCCGACCGGTCCTTCGGCGAAACCCCGAACTGCCGCTCCCGCAAATTGTTCACATGCGCGACCCGATCCGCATTCGGGTCGACGAAGCCAACCACCACCCGGTTCTCGTTGGCGCTCTTCACCTTCAGCGACCGCATGGTCCGCCCTGTCCACACCCAGTCGCGAATCGGCTGCAACCCGCGCGCCGCCTTGTAATCCGGATACCCGCGCCGCCCGTTGCGCCCCGGCTTCAGCACCTTCGCCGGATCGTCATTCACGTTGACCGCCTTCCGAATGCGCCCGGAGATGCTGTCAACGAGCACGCCGCCGATGGTCTGCATGTCCTCGGCAGTGAACGGCCCCAGCACAAACCGGGCCCGCGTGATCTTAGCTTGGAAAGGCATTGGGCTGTTTCTCTCTCTGCCGCTCGCGTTGGTAGCGCTCCCGCTCGTCCTGAAGCACCTGGAGTCCCTTCACCTCTGCCGCTGTCACCTCGCCCCACGGCACCGCGAAGTGCGCGCAGTCGAACTCCAGCTCCAGCATGCGCTCGAACAGCCGCCCCGCGGCGGAATGCGCGCGCACGTACTCCAGTTCGTTCACCGGACACCGCGCGCACCGGTTCACCGCGAATTGCCGGCTCCCGCACTGCGGGCATTCTCCCGGCGCCGCGGTGTCTTCCACCTCGCACGTGGCCCCGCACACCTGGCACGTGACCTCGTTGGCATCCGGACAGCCGCGCGGGCCTTCCTCGCCGCCGTCGCAGAGTTCGTGCGCGCGCACCGAGCGGTGGATCAGCAGCCGGAGAGGGACCGGCTTCGGCCACTCGTCCGGCGCTAGGAGTTTGGGTCCAGTGCCGGGTCCAGTTCGTCGATGGCCTGCACCAACTCCAAAACCACCGCCGATTTGTGATGCGGCGGCACGTCCGCCGGCTTGAATGACGCCGCGTACCCTTCGATCTTCGAGGCCACCGAATCGTAAAGCGCCACCGCCGGTTCCATGCGGTACCGCAATTCCTCCTGCCCGTGCGGCAGGTCCGTCGCGGACATCACCGCGCGGCGGTAGAACGTAATGTCGCGCTGCGTCGGGATTTCCACGCTGTGGATGGTCGCCCCGAACGGTGTCTTCACCGTGATCCGGTACTCGTCGCCTGCGCGCTGGCAGCCCGTCACCTCGCAATAGGTGAGCTTTGAGATGGCGTTGGCCGCCTCGTACTCATCGAATTCCGCGCCCTTGTCCAGGCGGATCTTCACGAAGAGATCCAGGTCAGCCTTCTCATTCGGTACGAACTCGGTCTGCGATTTCCGCCGGCCAATCGTACGGCGAATCGACTTCTGCCGGTCGAGCCGCTCCAGCATCTCCTGATTGGTCGGCAGCCGCACCAGGGCGGTCTTCGGTGGGTTGGGCACCCGGATCGCGATGCCCTCTGCGGGAATGTCTCCGTACATGGTTTCTCCTCTCTATTGAGCGATGCCGCTGATACCGCACTGCGTGGTTACCGTCAGCACGCCGTTGGTGGCGTTGTACTGCGGCGCGCCCGTCACTGTCACGGCCACGATGCCGTCCGCTTCCGCGTTCTCCGCCGTTTGGAACGCCATCTGCTGAAACGTGAACGTCACCGCGTTGTTGGCATCGTGCTGCACGGTGAGCGCCGCGGTCCCGGTGGTCTGCGCCACCAGGGTGTTGTATTCCGGCGATCCGTACAGCAGCCGCGCGGTGAACTGGAAGGCCGGAACGCGGGCGCCGATCTCCATCCGGCCGCGCACCTGCAATCCGTTCTGCAGGCCCGAGCCAGGGAAGAAGCCCGCGTTCAGCAGCAGGTTGTTCTTCCACCCGATGGACCCGGACAGAATGCGCTTCGTTGCGACGTAGTCCGTCCCGTTCACGCTCAGCGCCATGGAGGCCGCCAGCATGTTGTTCTCGACCGTCAGCGCCGGAACCGTGATGCCGCTCGGCGTGGTCAGCAGGCCTGAGCCCACCCAGTTCACCGTCATCTTCGACGACTGGCGGCCGGGGCCGTAGTTGAACTGGTACAGGAAGTCCTCGACCGCGCATCCTATATATAGGTTGTCGATGGAGTTCCCGCCGCCCTCCGCCACCTGCTCCACCACCGAGAAGTACGGCAGCTCCAGTGTCGTCCCCGGATTGAGCGGGGTGATGGTGTAAGCGTATGGCGCGGCCGAGCCGGTCTGCACGATGTTGCCCAGGCCGTACGCCGCCGCCCACGTCACGAACTCGGCCGACGCGTACTTCTCCAGCCGGTTGGCAACCTCGTAGTGCGACGGGAAGGTCTGCGTGATGAACTCGTGACCTTTGCCGATTTCCGCCGCGTCGTTCTCGAACACCGGCTTCGGCGTGGTCAGGCTCGTGTCCAGCTTCTTGAAGCGCAGGAAGCTGGAAGACGCGGTGGCAATGTTGGCCTGCTTGTTCTTGCCGAGGCCGAGGATTAGCTGTTGAACTCTCGATGCCATGGTTCGTGCTCCTTACGCCGGGTTCTCCGGTCTGACCTGCTCATACCCCTGGACCATGTACGGCACCAGAGCTGCGGCGGTGGCCTCCACTTCGACCGTCTCCTGCGTGTGCGGATGGCGCAGCTTCACCGTTTCGGGCGCAGCCGCGCGCGCCGGCGCCGCCACTGCCTCCTTGGGATCTTCCATTACTGGTCTCCAATCTCCGGGATCACGAACGTCCCCACGAACCGGTCCACCTGGTCCTCATCGAGCGCGTGGGCCATGCTCGGTGTGTCCATGATGTCCAGACCCGGGTAGAGCGTCATGTAGCGGATGTTCACCGGGCTGCCCGTGGGCGGCCGGTTGCAGACGGTCCACCACAAATCCTCGTAGCCCACCGGATAGTCCAGCCCGGCCGCATTGCCCATCCGGAAGTAGACATGAAAGCGGTGCTTCCAGATGGTCTGGCCATCGAAGTTGCCGCCCTGCGTGCCGTCCCAGGCAACCAGCATCGATGGCGCCGGCATCTTGTAAATGGCCGCCGCCAGTTGGTGCTCCTGGCCGAGGCGGTAGTGAAAGGCACTGATTCGGCATTCCAGGTCGCCAATCGCGTTCGTCACGGCCATGGCGGTGAACAGATCGGGAATGCACGCGAGCGTCGCGGCAATCGCGTCCGTGATCGGGCTGGCGTTGAGCATCGAATCCTACTGAGTGCGCAGCTTGAGGACAGCGCCGCCGGTGGAGAGCGGCTCCGCTTCCACGCGAGCCACCACGTACGTCACGGCGCCCACGGTGAAGGTGTCGCCCTCGGCCGGCTGCGGTGCAAGAGACTGGAAATCCACCCAGAGACGAAGCACCGCCGTGCCTGCGCCGCCCATGACTTCCTCCGCCATTCCCGGCGGCATCACGATGGCCTGGATCTGCTGCGCGCCCGATCCGTCCTGCGGGATGAAAGTGGCGGAGATGCCGCCACCTTCGAGAAACACCGCGTTGTACTGCGTGAAATCGACCATGGGCCGTCAGCCCAGCGTGATGATCGAGTAGAACACCGTCACGATCATGCTGCCGTTGCCCGCGGCGAACGCGCCGGTGGCGTTGGTGATATCGATGCCGGTGGCCGTCGGTGGCTGGATCACGCCCGTGGGCGGCGGCACCACGTTTTCGCTGGCCGCCGCGCTGGTGATGGTCGCGGCCGGAATATTCGCTGAGTGCGGCACGATGGCCGTCCCGTGATACTGGAACGACACCGCGCCGCCGCCCGTGAACGGCGTAGCGCCGGGCTTCATCTGCACGATGAACTGGTCGACCACGATCACCTGGCCCGCGGCCGGCGCCGGCAGAATGCTCACCGGCACCGCATTCATCCCCAGGATCTGCGCCGCCGCGAGCGTCACCACCGCCTTCTGGATCAGCGACGGATCGGTGTCCGCCGCCTGCACGGGTCCGAAGCTGAGCGGGATCAGCCGCACGCGAACCGTGGCGTCGGTGGTCTGGCCGCCCGGCGCGGCCGTGCCATCGGGCTGATTCGGGACTGCGAAGCCGATCTCCTTGTTCGCCGCGCCCGCCGCCGTGAGCGGGCTCGCCGTGACCTGTTGCGCCGCGTTATTCCAGAAGACCTTGTCGCCGGGGTTGAACGTGCTCCCGTCCTTGGCGAGATCGAACACGCCTTCCACCACCAGTTCCGTAGCATCGCCAGGGTTCTGGTTGTTCACCGCAACGCCGAAGATGTTTCCCACCTGGCAGCCGCCGCCGCTCAGCAGCGCATAGGGCGCGGCCACCGTGAGGGTATTGCCCTTTTGAATGTAGTTCTGCATGGCTGTTTCTCCTGTTCTTTCCCGCCCTACGCGCCGGCGCTCTTCAGCAGACCGCGGTAATCGATTGCCGCCGCGCCGAAATCCATGCGCGCCTTGATCTCGACGCCGTCCACCTCGAAGCCCTGCTTGGTTTCGATGTACACGCCCTGCTGCCCTTCCAGGTAGCAGTACTCCACAGTGTCGACCTGCGCCGGGTCGGCGATGAAATACCACGCCGTTGGGCTGCTCGCATCCAGACGCGGCTCGACCACCGGAACCAGGCTGCGCACCCACTCCGGCACCACGGCAGTCGCGGAGGCGGCCGCGAGGTTGATGGGATACACGCGCTGCAGCATGTACATTTCCAGCGCCGTGGGCACGGCGATGAACCGCGGAATGAGATTCAGCGGCGTTCCCTGCGGCCCCTTCTGCGAGCGCAGTGCGGCGCGCGCAGCACCGTAGGCTTTCTGGAGCGCCGCCTCCGTCGCATTCACGTTCGGATCGATGCTGCTGCCGGCACCGGTCAGCAGATTGGCGTGATTGGCGTGGAACAGAGTCGTGGAGTTCTTGTCGCCGGCATACACCGCTGCGGGATTCGACGTGATGATGCCCCAGACGGTGTTCGATTCCCGCTGTGCGGCAGATACGCCCAGCACCGCCGGAATCCGGGTGAACGCCTGGAGGTCGTCATTGATAATGACCTTGCGGGTGAGCGCCACCAGGCCGCCGAACGTCGCCAGCGCGTAGCTGATGTTGTTGTCGGTCAGTTGCAGATGGTGGAATTCTCCCTTCTCCCCCAACTGCGGCAAGGCGGGCGCGTCGGCGAGGAGAACGCGGTTGATAGGCTTGAAATCCTGCGCCGTGACCTGACGGCAGAACGGCTGGAACGTGCGCGGATAGGCCTCGTAACCCTGGCGCAAGGTTTTGTTGGCCACGTTGGCAACAACCGCCGGAAAGTCCGACGTGGATTCGGCGCCGCCGGCGAAGAACTCCGGTCCGCGCGAGGGGCCTTGGATCGCCAGTTCCGCAACCCGCGATACGTCCATGCCGCGCACCGGAGCGCCCTTTAGTTCCAGGTACTCCTTGGCCATGTCGATGAGCTTGAAGTTGCGGTACTGCTTCCCCATGTCTTCGGCCCGTTCCTGAATTTGCGGACCGCAGCCGCGGAGATATTCGCCGAGATCGTTCCCGTTGTGGTCCCGGCGCCGCGCCAGGAAGAAGCGGCCATCGGCGCGGAGGAGCAACGCCATTTGCATGCAGGCGAGGCGCTGTTCGAGGCCGTCGCGCGTCACCGAAGCTCCGCCATGCTCGCGAATCTCGAAGTCGTCGCCGTTCAGGTTCTGCTTGCCCTTCTTGGCGATCCGGTCGGTGATGTCCTTTCGCGCATGGTCGGCGGATACGCCCTTGGCGATGAACTCGTCGATGACGGTGGCGTCGATACCATTCCGGTTTGCGACAACGCTCAGCGTCTGAATCTCGCCGACGCGCTGCCGCTCGGCCTGGACCGCCTCTTCCCGCGCGGCGGCCAGGGCCTGTTCGTTCACAACACGGGCATCCAGGCCCGCTTCCTGCGTGGTCGTCTGTTCCATGGCAGGTGTCTCCTTTTGTGGGCTGGTTGCCCGGTCTGCGCTCAGAAAGCACGTATTGAAATCGGCCGGCACGGTGCACGGCGAAATCTCGAACGGCTCCCAGTCGGTGGCCTTGAACATACCGATTTCCTTGTCGTTCAGATACGGCGGCTTGCCCTCCGGCATCCCTTCGGTCTGCAGCTTTTCGCGCTTGTAAACGAAGGTGCCGAAGCTCAGGTTCTGCAGGATGCCAGTGCTGGCCTTGCGAAACATCTCGGCGCCGTCCGGATCGCCGAGATCGAATTGCAGCGTGGCCATGCCCTTATCGCCGTTGGGCCAGGCGCGGCGCACCACGCCCACCTGGGCGCGCGTGCCGACCTTGCCGGCCATCAGCGATTTGAAATCGTCGCCGGTGAAGTGGGTGTCGAACACCGGCGCGCCGTTGTTCAGCCGGTCGAAGCGGCAGCCTTGCATGTCGAGCTGCAGCATGTAGGGTTCGCCGGTGGCGCGGTCGATTCGCGGGACCGACGCGCCGCTGTACCAGACCACGTCGATGGTGCCGTCCTTGGCGTTGGCCGTGCTCGGCAGCACCTGCGCATCGGCGGAGAAGACCTCCGCGTCGTTTCGTTCGTCTTCGGTTCGTAGAAGCGGCATGGTGCCTCCTAATCCCTCACCGCATTGACGGCGATGAAGTCGTTTTCACCCAGCTTTTTGAGCTGGTAGAGCTGCTTCTGCAGCCACGCCACGTGGCCTTTGAACTTGTCGTCTCCCTCGCGGTGCCACTTCACCAGGTGCTGGTAGAAGTGGAAGTTGGACATGTCGCCGGCGTCATAGCACTGCTTGCAGAGGTCCGTGAACCGCGCGATGGCGGCCTGCTCGGCCGCGAAGGCATCGTTCAGAATCTCGTTGACGCTGTCGTGGGTCGCGGCGGCCTTCGGCTCGATTGTGGGCGCGCCTTCCAGGAACAGCAGGCGGCTCACCAGGCACTTCATGTGGTCCTCGCACTGCTCCTTGAGCTGCTTCAGGCCGTCGGCCAAAGCCAGACCGAGACGCTTGGCATCGCGCTGATCGAGAAGATACTGGAGCATCATCGAGGCTTCCAGATTCGCCGCCTCCTGAAGCCCCGCGATTACCTGCGGATTCCCTTTCATAACTGTCCTTCCTTGTTGAGGTGAGAGTTCAGCCCCGGTAGAGCCGGGATGCGGATTCGAAACTGCCGCCCGCGCGCGACATCCCCGCGATGAGCAGATCTTTCACCATCCCCAGTTCCTCTTCCGAGAGGGCCGTGAGGCCCTGTCCCTTGGGCTTGCCCGCGGCGGCCTTGCTGCTCGGGGTGCGCTCCTCGGTTCCCGCCGGTTGCTCCTGGCCGCGGAGCGTGGTGTTGCGCGGGTCGGTGTCGAGAATGATTTCGAACTTATCCACCAGCTTGTTGAAGAGCGCAATCTGCTCAAGCTGGGTGGTGGGATCGTAGCCATTTTCCAGCACCGCTTCGAACCAGGTCTTCCGCCCCATGCGGACGTCCTTCAAGACCCCTTCGGCATCCTTCACCGGATCTACCGACTCGAACCGCGGCGCGGTCCACTGCACGTTGCGCAGCCCGACCTTCGGATCGTTGGCGACGGCCTGCGGAATCTTGCCGAGCAGAACCAGCGTATCGATGAACCGCCGCCACACCGGCATCGCGAACAGCGGGATCAAGGTGAGCCAGCGGAACGCCTCCACCGTGTTGCGGAACCCCAGCATGCCACCGCGCCAGGAGGAGTAATTCACCTGCGACATGTCGCCGGTTCCGAGTTCGTAGGGCAAGCCGATGCCGGCCATGATCCCCTGCAACTCCGTCATCTTGTACTCGCGGTAGCCGCCCGCCGGCGGCGGGTTGTTGAACTTGATCTCCTGGCCCGGTTTCAGATACTCCACCATCCCCGGCTGGAAGCTCTCGACCGCGAGGCCGCTCGACGGGTCAGTCCCGGCAAGCCCCAGCGGGTCGCCATCGATTCCTTCCGGCTGCTGCACGAACGCGGTGACGCAGGCTTCGACCTTCTTACGCACCCGCTCGGCATCGCAGTAATCGTCGAGATCGCGGAGCGCCATCATCACCGGCGCGAGCCACGGCACGCCGCGCACCTGGCCGGGCCGCAGCACGCGGTAGACGTGCATGATCTGGTCCGCCGGCACCGGCTGACTGATGATGCCGCCGCGCGGGTTGAGAATCAGCACGCCGCCCGGGTGATAGCTGAACAGCCAGTAGGCGACGCGGCGCCCGAGTTCGTCGAACTGGACGCCCTCCATCACGTGGCCGTTGATCAGCCCCATGGTGCGGGCCTGATCGAGGAAGTCCGCCTCCAGCATCTGAAGCTGCAAAGGCACGCGCAGCCCGGCGTCTGCGGGCCGCGGCCGGAACCGCACAATGGCCTCGCCCGATTCCGCCATGGTGCGGACGGTCAGCGTCTGCATGCCGTAGAAATCGAGCCGCTGCGGCGTGTCGCAGGCGTCGGCGAAGAACGGCCACTCGGCGTCGATGATCCTGTCGAGAGAAACGTTCCCGGTCTTGGCTTTCGGCACGATGCCGGTTCCGACGACATTGCCGGCCAGTTCTTCGATGGCGCGCGTCGCATAGGGATTATTGCGGACGAGATCGCGGCTTCGGTTGCGGAGCCAGATGAGCGACCCCATCAACTCGACGTTGGCGTCGGTCGAGGCGGCGTACCAGCCGTTCGCTCGGCGGCCGGCGGTGGCACCTTCGTAGCGGAAACGCTGGGCGTGCCGTTCCAAATAGCCCGTGGTCAATTCGAGCGCCACGCGGCTGCGCGCCCGCTGCAGGGCGGTGCGCGGCGCCACGACGCTGATAGCTCGGTCGAGAAGGTTCATTGGTTTCCGTGATGCGACAGAGTCATTACCACCGGTCGGAGAGCGTCGGCCCCGTTGGCCCATCGCCTCGCTGATGCTGCGCGAAGCGAACTCGGCTTCCGGTCTGCCCGCTGGTCCTCCGGATATCCTCTTCGATGGCGGCCTTCGCCTTCAGAAGCTCGTCCACTGAGCGGTACGTGACCTCGCGCCCATCCGGGAACCTCACCTTGAGCGTGGGGCCTCCGATGGCCTGAGTGACCGCATCCAGATTCGCTTGCAACTGCTGAACAGTCAATGCCATCTCAGTTCCGCCCGAACCAGTTCCGGCGCGGCATCCATGGGGTGTCCCTGCGCTCCGTTGCCGCCGGGCTGCGCGACTCGGGGCTCGCCGCCGCAGTCGGCACCGCCACCACCTCCGGCTGCGCCTCCCCGCAGCGCGCCTGCACCATCCGCGCGAAGCGGTCGCAGTGAACACCTAGCTTCAGGCCGCTCGCGTAGAGCGCGTGCAGCCCCGCGTACGCGAGCACGCGCGTGTCGAGCGCTTCGTTCCTGGCGTTGGCCGGCTTCCGCCATTCCTGTTTCGGAAACCCGTTGTGGTAGCGCGTGAACTTCTTCTCGGCGGTCAACTGCTCGAAGTACTCTATCTCCCGGCCAAGCGGGAAGTGGCAGTACCCCGGCGCGACCTCGCGGATCTTCAGCCGGTCATAGATCGCCGTCTTCGCCGCGTCAACGCCGATCATGAAGAACGGTGTCTGGTTCTTGCGGCTCGGCTTGCGCGGCCAGATCGGCGACTCGCCGGCGCGCCCCTTCGTGGCGTACACCCGGCGGTTGTAACGGTCGCGGGTGAAATGCAGCACGGTGGCGTCCTTGAACCCGCAATCGACGCACGTTGCCACAATCCGCATCGGCAGCCCGCAGGCATGCAGGTACTCGGAGAGCATCAGGCCTTCCAAGTGCTCCCACACCTCGTTGCGGGTCACATCACCGGGAATCACGTGATAAGCAATCGACCACGATTCCTCGTCGCGGCCCCACCCGGCGATCTCCACCTCGAGCCGGTCGGCCTGGACGTCCACGCCCGCCGTGATCAGCACGACTCCATCCGGCACTTCCGCTTCGAACGGCTCGCAGCGTCCCCACAGCGCCGCGGCGTCCGTCGGCACCTCGTGGGTCTCTTCCCACAGCTCCGCCAGCACCGTGTTGAGGAACGCCTTCAGCGTCTCCGGCGACTTCTTGGCCGCCAGGAACTCGACGGCGATTTCGCCCCAGGATCTCTTGGGCGAGATCAATTGCGACACCCGGAATCCGGGAATCAGCGAAGACGGATTCTGCGCCCGGTACTCGCCGCGCTCCACCATCCAGGCTTTCTGGTGATGCGCAATCAGCTCGCTGCACCCGGCGCAGCGGTACATCGCTTCCTCGGGCTTTCCCTCGGGCCACACCAGGCCCGGCCCAGTGCCGTCGCCGAACACCAGCACCTGGAAGTGGCCGCACTTGGGGCAGGGGACGAAGTAGTCGCGCTGGTCGCTCTCCAGCCACGCCAGTTCAATGCGGCTGATGCCCTTGATCGTCGGCGTGGAGGCCATGACGATCTTCTTGTTGTGCGCGAACTCCGCCGTCCGCTGGGTGGCAAGCGAAACTGGGTCGCCCTCCGAGCCCGCGCTCGCCGGGTAACGGTCCACCTCATCCAGCAGTGCATACCGGATCGGCCGCATGGCCAGGCCCGAGGGCGAGATCGCCCCGGTCAGCGTGATGTGCCCGGCGCCATTGGCGAGGACCTTGTGCAGCGTGGTGTTGTTGGAATCGCGTGACTTGACCGGCGCGATCTTGCCGCGTAGCGCCGGGGTGCTGCGGAACATGGGCGCCACACGGTCCTTCGAGAGCGCCTTGGCGTCCTCCGTGCGCGGCTCAACCACCAGCACCGGGCCCGGGTCCACGTCGGCGATGAAGCCTATGAAGTTGAGCAGCACCTCGGTCTTCAGAAGCTGAGCCGCCGACCACAGTACGACCTGGTGACAAGGATGGCCCGGACTGAGCACATCCATCGGCTCGCGCTGGTACGGCCGCGTGTGCCACTGGCCGCGCTCGGCTGCCGCGCCGCCGGTGAGCACGCGGTTCTCGTCGGCCCACGCGGAGACGGTGATTTCGCGGGGCGGCAGCATGGCCGCGGCGCCGACTTCATGGATGGAGAACGGCTGCATCTTACAGACCCGCGTCCGCGACCGCCTTGCTCACCTTCCGCAGCAGAGCCGAAACCTCGGCCACCAGCACGCGATGAATCACCTTCTCGTCGTTCGCGGCCGCCAGCATCGGCGCCAGGCGATCGGGCATTGCCATCAGCCCGTCCTTGATGATCGCGGAGAACGTCGCGGCGTACTCCGATGCGCGCACCGCCTGGATCAGCTTGCCCGCGCGCTCCTCATACTCCAGTTGCGATACCTTCGCTTTGAAGGTCTCGTTGACGGCCCGCGCGCGGAGGTACGCCGCCACTGGGTCGCTCAATACCTCGGCTGCCTGGGGAATCACGGGCGGCGGCGACGAAGCCTTCGGCTGTGCGGCACCGCCGCGAGGTGGCGCCGGCGCGGCTGGCTTCTGATTGATGGTGTGACCCGCAAACGTGTTCTTGGCCCACTCCTGGTTGGCGCGCTCCGGGTCGATGCTTCCATCCGGCAGCGTGGTGATCCGCTTGGTGGCAATCGCTTTCTGCACGGCGGGCAGGCTGCACCCGCGCATCCGCGCGTAAGCCCGAAGCGACACTCCCATCATCGCCATAAGTTCGCCTCGCGTTCGGCACCGTCGATATTTCTGCGCCGAAGGCCAAGATTCCGCTTGAGGTTCCGGGCGACCTGAGTGATGAATCTAGGTGCCATGAGACTTTTCGCAATCGACAACGAAAACACCATCACAGCCTTCCCTGCCGCCGAGCAGATCCCGGAAGGTCAAGAGCACTTCGCCAGCGAGAAAGAACTCGCCAAGCTGGCCGCCACCTGGCCCGCGGACCGCCTGGTCCAGACCTGGAACAGCTTCGCCGGCGTTGCCGGATTCGGCGGCGACCTGAAGCCGGTCAAGAAGTTCACGGACCGCAAGAGCGCGGTGGCCCGGATCTGGAAGGCTATCCAGAAACTGGACGCCCCCGACGCGCCCCCGGCGGCCGACGTTGCGCCGAAGGGCAAGAGGTCGAAGAAGACTGCCACCTCCAAGGACGCCGCGCCCACGGCGCGCGAGGGCAGCAAGAAGGCCATCGTGCTGGAACTGGTCGGCCGCAAGGACGGCGCCACGCTGGCCGAGATCGCCAAGGCGACGGACTGGCAAAACCACAGCATCCGCGGCTTCATCTCCGGCTGCCTGACCAAGAAGATGGGCCTCAAGATCGAGAGCAACAAGCGCGAGGATGGCCAACGCGTGTACCGCCTGGCGCAGTAGCAATCCTGCCTCCACTCTCACCTTCCGCCGCCGGCCACCTCGGTCGGCGGCTTCTTAGTTGTGGCGCGCAGATTCCGCTTGATCTTCCAACCGAACGGAGTGATGAATCGTCGTGTAAGGAGATGAACACGATGGCACGCACAAGAAAGCAGAGCCAGGCAAACGCAACACCCGGATTCGCAATCGAGATCAAGGACGACACCGAACTCGGGCTCGCGATGCTGATCGCCGATCTGGGCGACGGCCACTACCTGCCAATCGGAGTAGTGGTGAGCATCAACGAGGCGCGTGAGATTGCCGCCGACGACATGCGCTGGCGCAGGCGCGACTTGGAAGCCGGCGAGATGCCCGCCTGCCCGGAGAGCTACGTGGTCTGGGCGCAGGGACTGGAAGGCGGCTACCGCGAAGTGAAGCGCCTGATGCCGTAATCAATCGGCCTCGCCTGCCCAGCCCGCCGCCGGCTTCAGTCACCGGCGGCGTTGTTGCGGCCAGACGCGATAATCTTGTTGCTTTCCGGCGCGCCCTGAGTGATAGATCGAAGTGCCATGAGAACCACCGCAAAAACAACCAGCAAGCCGCAGCCGACACCGGGGGCAGCGAAAGCCACCCGGAACCAGGCGCTCGACGCAATCGCCAGCAGGCTGCTCGACATCGAGTCGCTTACGCCGCAGGGTCGAGACCAGCTCGATTTCCACGACATCCACGTAACGCTTCTCCGGTGTGCGATGGAAGAAGCCTGGAAAGCCGGAGCCAGATACCACCTGGGGCGGGCGCGAAGGGCGAAGTGATCTCGCCTGGCTCCAAACCCGCCGCCGGCTTCAGTCACCGGCGGCGTTGTTGCGGTGGAGCTCGTCGGCGAGCATGTCCACGTGCTCGCGAATCGCGGCCTCGCGGAGCTTGCATTCCGAACTCCGAACGTACTTGCCATTCACACGTTCGAAGACCCGGTTTTCGGTCTCCGCCAGTTCCTTCCGCACCTCGGCGAGCAGCGCGCGGTTCTGTAATCCCACGTAAGTCCCGATCAATCCCGAGACTAACCCGCTCGCCATAATCAGTAACTGAAAGACGTGGTCGTTCATTTCTGTCCCTCGATAATCCTCAGTTCGGCCGACCAATCCGACAACGCCAGGCACAGCCCCTCGATATCCGGATGCCCGGCGCGAAGCAGCGCTTGCAGTTCGGCGATCTCCGCCCGGCAGCGCGCGATCTCACGCTGTCGCTGGCTGGCGGTCTCCGGCGATCTCTCGGAAGCTCCTCCCGTCACTTTCGAGAGTGGCCTCGCCGCCGGTGTAGTCCTGCCAGCGCCGGATGATGGTGTCGACGTACTTCGGCTCCAACTCGATCAGCCGCGCCTGGCGCCCGGTGCGCTCACAAGCGATCAGCGTCGTACCCGACCCGCCGAACGGATCGAGCACCGTGTCCCGGCTCTTGCTGGAGTTCCGCAGCGCCCGCTCCACCAGTTCAACGGGCTTCATCGTCGGGTGAAGATCGTTGGCCACCGGCTTCTTGATGAACCAGACATCACCCTGGTCCCGCGCGCCGCACCAGAAGTGATCCGTGCCATCCTTCCAACCGTACAGGATCGGTTCGTATTGGCGCTGATAGTCGGACCGGCCCAGCGTGAACGCGTTCTTCGCCCAGATGACGAACGTGGACCAGTGGCCGCCGGCCTCCGTGAACGCACGGTGCAGCGTGTGCAGCTCCGAGGACGACATACAGATGTAGATCGCGCCCTTGGTCACCGCCAGCAGGTTGCCGCAGGCGTCCCGGAGGAACTGCTCGAAGCCGTCGCCGAGATTGTCGTTGGCGATCTTGCGCGACTTCTTCCCGCCCGCGTCCTTCACCGGCGCGTAGTTCACGTTGTAGGGTGGATCGAGGAAGGCCATGTCAGCGAGCCCGCCGGCCATGACCTTCTCCAGGTCGGTGATCTGCGTAGCATCGCCGCACAGCAACCGGTGCGCCCCGAGGAGCCACACGTCGCCGGGGACGGTGACCGCCGTCTCCTGGGTCTCTGGAACCGCGTCTTCATCGGTTGCGCCCGCGCCGGCCGCTTCCGGCTCCCGGAGCAGGTTCTCCATCTCCTCCTCCGTGAAGCCCACTATGTCCAGATTGAAGGCGTCTTCCCGGAGCGACTCCAGTTCGACCCGCAGCATGTCCTCATCCCACCCGGCGTTGAGCGCCAGGCGATTGTCGGCAAGGACCAGCGCGCGTCGCTGGGTTTCGGTAAGGTGATCGAGAACGATGACCGGGACTTCAGCCATCCCGAGCTTGCGTGCCGCGGCCAAGCGGGCGTGGCCCGCAATGATGACCCCGTCCGCGGCGGCGAGGATCGGATTCACGAACCCAAACTCGGCGATGCTGGCGGCGACCTGCGCGACCTGCTCCTCCGAATGCGTCCGCGCATTGCGGATGTACGGAATCAGGCGGTCGATCTGCCAGCGCTCCACCACGAGATCGCGCAGAACACGCTCGGGCATCGGGGAAGCCTCTCTGCTCGTGGCTGTGTCCTGCGCGATCTTCATGTGGATGGAGTGTTACGTCGCTTTGGCAAGGCGGGCGCCAAGCGCTAATGCCCGCGTCTGGCCCGCATGGGAGGGCCCGCCGAAGCGGCCTCGGAGCCGAAGCTTCCGCGGCCGCCCCGCGCAGGGATCTCCCATATGGGGAGGTCTACTGGGTCTTGGCCTGGGTCTGGGAAGGCGTCGACGCCCCGCCCGACGCGGTCACCACCACCGGCACCAGGGCGGCAACGGTCTGGGAGATGGCGGCAGCCAGAGCGCTGGCGATCACCGGCGTAAGCGACGTGAACAGGTTCGCCACGTTGGCGGTGACGGCTTCGGCACTCACCGCTTCGCCAGCTCCGGCCGCGGCGACGGCGCCCTTGGTGGTCTCGCTTGCCGCCGTTCCGGCGGGCGATACCGTCTGCTGGCTCTCGGTCGTGCCCACCTGGCCGGCGAGCACGACGCCGGCGTTGATGGCGTGATCGAACGTCGCCGCGTTCTGCGCGCGCCGGCTGGCGGTCTGCGCCAGGTCCAGCGAGATGGCTTCCCAGGCGCGCTGCCGCGCCAGGGTTTCGCGCCGGCTGTCCAGCTCTTCGTCGAAGAGCAGCTTGATGTTTTCGGCGCCGCCCAGCAAGCTCGGCTGGTGGGTGACGCACGGGGAGAGATTGGGATTGGGGTTGGTGTCTGCCATACGGGAAGTTCCTTTCGGTTGCAGGTGCAGTTGTGGTCATGCAGCCCGGATCGCCGGGCCGCAGAAGAACTCACGAAGCTTTCTTGGAGCCGTAGAACGGATTCGGACCGTGATGTAGGATGGCCCGCGAGTCCTGCTGCCTCGGGTTCAGAGCCTGGTCGGCGGGCACGCCGCGCGACTCCGCGACCGCAGCGAAGGTCCCGCCCGTCTCCGCGAGCACCGCCGGTTCGCCGGTCAGGCTCATGATCCGGCGCACGATCACATCGCAGTAGGCGGGGCTGATCTCACAGCCGTAGCCAGCGCGCTCCAACGCCGCCGCCGCGGCCATGGTGGTGCCGGATCCCATAAACGGATCGAACACCACGTCGCCGGCGTCGCTGAACGCCAGGACGAAGAACTCGACGAGCGCCCGCGGATACGGAGCCGAGTGCGCTCCCTGCGTGGACTCCGAGCGGACCTCGATCACGTTGCTCGGCCGCGCGATGCCCTCGTGGCGCCCGTCCATCAGCTTGCGGCGCATGTGGCCCCACGCCTGGGAGCCTTGCGGCGGCATGGAGGCAGACTCGCCCCGCGGCCCCGTCCCCAGCAGCCCGCTGCCGGAAGTGGACTTCGGGTTGTTCGGGCTGTAATCGAAGCAGTCCTCGGACACGTGTCCGACCGCCTGGGGCCGGAACTTGATCGCCTGTTGGCGGCAGAAATGGTAGATGGGCTCGAACGCGTTCTTGAATCGATTTCCCCAACCGCCCGGCACTCCGTTGTCGGTCTTGCGCCAGCAGAACTCGTCGACGAACCGCCATCCCCACTGCCGCCGGTGTGCCAGCACCAGATCCATGACGTACAAGTTCCGCTCGCCCTCATCGGCGTGCGCCTTGATGTTGAGGAGGTAGGAACCGTCCGGCGCCAGGATCGCCGCGATGTTGGCCGCCACGGCGCGGAACCAATCGCTATACTGCTCCGGCGGAACGGGCCGGAACCCGCTGGACGGATCGTACTCACGCTGCGTCGCGTACGGCGGCGACGTAATCACTACGTTCGCGCGCACCCCATCGAGCAATCGCGCCACCGTGCCGGAATCGCGGCAGTCGCCGCAGATCAGGCGATGCCTTCCGATCCCCCAGATATCTCCGGGCCGCGTTACCGCTTCGACCGGCGCCTCGGGGATCTCCTCTTCCGCGTCTCCCGCGGCCGATTCATCCGCCGCCGGTTCGGTGGCGGCGAGGAGCGTCTGCAACTCGTCATCGGTGAAGCCGACCATCTCCAGATCGAAGTCACCGGCCTGGAGGTCGGACAACTCGCTCCGCAGGATCTCGTCATTCCAACCCCCGCGTTCGGCCAGCCGGTTATCGGCGATGACCAGTGCGCGGCGCTGCAACTCGGAGAGGTGCGGGAGCACAATCACGGGCACCTCGGTCATCCCAAGCTGGCGCGCCGCCAGAACCCGGGCGTGCCCGGCGATGATCACGTCATCGGCGCCCACCAGGACCGGGTTCGTCCAGCCAAACTCGCGGATGGAGGCCGCCACCTGGGCAATCTGCTCCTCGGAGTGGGTGCGGGAGTTGCGCGCGAACGCCAGCAATTGGGATAACCGCCGGAGTTCGATTTGTGTGGGAATGTTCATCAGATCAGCCTGGCGGGCGACAACCTGACAACCCGCCATGACAACCCGGACAAACCGCTGTAACTAGGCAAATTGCGCAATATTGCGACCCGCGGGCGCACCTCGGGTTTCAGGTCCCAAAAACACCCCCGAGGCGCCACGACGCGCCGTGTTTCGAATCTATGCCAGCCGCTTGCGAATCCGCGCTGCAACCGTCAGCGCCGTCTGTTGCGCCATCGTGGCGCCGACGCCACGTGCCCGCTCGGCTTCCTCCTCAGCTATTTCGAGGCAAACGACCTTCGCCGCCATGGCGGCCCGGTCACGCGTTCCGGTCAGTGCGGTTTGCAGAATCACAGCCAAGCTCTCGGCGTTGTCCTTGGCGGGAAGGTTAAGCGCCAGGCAGACCCGCTCCGCCAGCCGCTCCGGCGTGATCATGCCTCGCATGGTTTGTGCTCCTTCTCTATCGCAATGGCCGCCCCTGTTGGCTGGCCTGCGCGGCGGCACATCAGCGCCATCTCCAGCAGTTCGCGGCGGAACGGCCAACCACTGCCAGTTGGCCGGAGGCCGCGTTCGATGGCCACGTACTTGCCGCCCTTGGCCGGCTTCCGCGCCCTCATGGCTTCACCAGACATTCGGCCACCACCTGCTGGAACAACGGCTTCAGTTCATCGTTCCTGCCGAGCCGCTTGAGCTTCCACACTCGCGATCCGCATTCCAAACGCGTCTGGAAACTGTAATGCGTGCCCCCTTGGATTGCGCCGTCGACCGCCGATGATCCGTCGGTCTTCGTGGAGAAGATCGCTTTCAGATGCCCCTTGCGGCCGTACGCCGGGCTCGCGAGCCCCTTGGCGATGAGTTGGCGTGCGGCTTCCAGGCTGCGAAAGCCCCACGGTGTTCCGTCGGATCCGTAGAGTGGAATGGACTGCGGCTTCATAGTTTCTGCAACTCCCGCGCCATGGCTGCCGCTTGAGCCACTGTGAGCCCGGAATTGTCGCCGACGATGGCAGCCACACGCTGGCGCAAGAGAGAGATGTGGCGGCGCTTCCGCTGATCCGACTCAATCTGCAGATTCAACATGCCGAGCGTGGCATCCAGATCCGCTGTCGTTGCCTGCATCACGGGCACCCATTCGCAATCCCCATTGAGGGGATTGTTCGGATCCGTTGGCACGGCAATCATGCCCGGCATTTCGAAACCGGCGACATCGAGCCCCAGATCGAGTTGCGCCGCAGCTTCCGTGATCTCAGCAGCCGACTTCATCACGCGCCGGGTCAAATCAAACAGCTTCTCGCGCGCCAGCTGGCTGCCCAGTTCGTCAAAGAGAGAGCCATTGGCCTCGATCACGGCGTTCACGATGTCCTTGTTCAAGAACCGGTTGCCCGCTTCGCGAAATAGCGTCACGGCTTGCCGAATGGCATCCATCAGTTCTGAGCGTTTCGTGGCCTGCATGACTACGCCAATTCTTGGGCGACTTGCTGAAGGAAGGCCGCAGCTTTGTGGCATCTGCCCCCGAAATCCATGTCCGGGGTATCGAACTCGCGGATGCCAGCGGCGACATCGCTGGCGGTTAGGGAGCACTTGGCGATATCGCAAGTGGCATCGATCACCGCCATGACGGCCAGGTTGCGTTCGATCAGGGGACGCCGCTCCTCCATCGACACTGGAAGTTGGTATTCGAGATTCCGGTCCAAGATGGCCATGCCCGTTTCCTTGGCGCGACGTTGCGCTTTGGCAGGAGTAGGCAGCTCCTTCCGACGGAGTTTGCGCACCGCCTTTCGTTGTTCCGTAGGCGGCATGGCGGCGATTTCTCGTTGCCGCTCCGGCGGTTCATCGGCGATGACCGCGGCCGCGCTGACCGCGATCCGCTCTGAGTCCATCTGTGCGACGACCTCATCGACGGCCTTTTCCACCACTTTCTTGGCCTGTTCGTAGGTCGTGCGATTACCGAAGCCCGCTTTCTTCGCCGCGATCTCGCGGGTTTCCAGCCCCGGCTCAACTTCCGCAATATTTTGCGGATGTTCCATGTCCGTACGCATTCCTCGGCGGTCGCCCAGTTCGGCCTCCAATGCCTTGCCGATGGCCACCCGTTCGGAAGCGGTGAAATCCTTCCGGATTTCGTTCTCCGCGTACTCGCCGGCGACGATGCTCGATACGTGCACAATCCGCGCCGCAACCGTCGCGTGCTTGAGGATGTCGCGAACCGCCAGCAATCGCCGCTCGCCGAACACCAGAACACTGTCTTCGGTGATACCAATGGGCTGGAGCAGCCCTTCAGCCGCGATGCTGGCGGCAAGGGCGTCGAGGTCGCCCATGGCACGCCGGTGGCGGCGGGAGACGCGAACCGACTCGCAGGCCACTTCGCGAAGCATGAGATCAGGGGTCATCGTTAAGCCGTTGCTGGAGTTGAATGCAGAGACACCTCCCCTACGAATCAGGGGAGGAAGGGAAAGAGTTTTACGAGAGTCCCGTCTCTACGTTCCAGGTTGTTTGGGAGGGGATCCTTCGGAGGGTGCGCCTTGCGCTTGCCTGTCGAACCGCGCCTTCACAGTAAATATACGCAGAGCGCCGGGAAAGTGTAAACCGGAGCGGTCAGTTTTTTGCCGGGCTGACACGTCTGATCCACGGCTGGTCCACATCCGGGTTATAGAAACGGCTCCGGACCCCCTGAGGCGGCGGCCCGATCAACTCGATGGACTGACGCGCGACTTCACCGATCCGGTCCTGGCCACCGACGTAACAGACGAGACCGTACCGGGGCCCGATGGGGCGCCGCACGTATCCGTCGCAGAAGTACAGGCTGTCCATGGTCCATCCGAGTGCGATGGCTTCGTCGCGGATTTCATCGACGAGGCCGCGGGCACGTGCGAGTCTCTGGGACTCCGGGTCTGCTTTCGCCCGGACTGGCTCGGCCGCATTCACCGGCTCGAATTCTTCGGGTAGTGGGGGCCGATACCCTTCCCCGTCGAGCGTCCGAATCGCTTCCAGGAGCACTTGATCACCGAACGCCGCCATTGCCAGAGTTTGAATCCCGTTGAAGCGCTGGCGAAGTTCGTCGAACGCTTCTGTCGCCGCACGCCCGGCTTCTGCCGCCGCCTTCACTACATGCATCCTGAGCCTGAGCCAGGCGAAGTATTCCGGATCGAGCCGCCGGTAGCACTGGTCGTCAATCTGGCAGTCGCGCGCAATGAAGCTCGGATCCCGTGGGCACCACGTTCTCAAGGCCGTCGAGACCCAAACTGCCTCGAAACCGACAGAATCTGCGGGGACTCGCGGGGACTCTGCGGGGACTGATTTTGGCGAGTCCCCGCACCTTAACTCGATCTTGTTCAGTGGCATAGCGGGATTTGCGGGGACTTGCGGGGACTCTCTTGACCTCCCGCGCGTATGAGATATTCACACCACGCATCAGGTACATCAGGCGTTACGCGCGCGCGTATGGAGCCGATCCCCCCTGGAGAGTCCCCGCAAGTCCCCGCAAGTCTCTGTAAGCGCCTGATGATCGGACACTTAACCTGCGGGGACTCGTTTCTTGAGTCCCCGCAAAAGTGCGGGGACCTGCGGGGACTCAGGTTAGGCACTGGCCACCACCTTCCAGCGCGCGACCTTTCCGTGGGTGTCGCTGGTGACGCGCTCGATTCGTATCTGGCGTTTTCCGAACCGCCGCCCGCGGCGCGAATTGAACGCAACGCCGAGGCGCTGCTTGAACGGCCCTTCGCGGTCCATCCAGCGGGTGAGGTCGGTTGGAAGCGCGTTCCGTAGTTCCTCCGCGCGATCAGTGAGGACGGACTGCCGGACCAGATCCTCGTAGGTTTTCTCATTGAGCCGTTCCCAAAGTTCGGCGATGGTGAAAGGCGCCCCCTGGAAAGCATCCTCGATCGCTTCCAGGAATGTCTCCCAGTCGGTTCGTTCACTGTCGGATTGCTCATACAGCTTTTCGCTGTTGGCCAGGAAACCTTCGACGCGGGCGTATTGGAGGATTCCGGCAACAACCTCTGTCCATCGTTCGAAACTGCCCACGGGCGGAACGGAGGATTTGGGCTGGCCCGCCGCAAACCATGCCCGCGCCAGCGTCAACATGGCGATCAGCAGATCCCTCCGACGTTCGACGAGATATTCCTTCAATCGTTCGTGCTTGAAACCAGTGCGCCGGAAAGGATCGGAGCAGCCGGCGTCCATTCGAATCCAGTAGCATCGCCGGGCCATGTCTCCGCCGAGCTGCAGGTTGTTGCCCGTGGCGATCCAGGAACACCGAACCGGCACCGAGACGGTCTTCGACTTGCCAAGCAGCCGATCCCGGTGCATTTCTCCGGTGATGACTTTGGCGAGGTCGCCGGAGTCCACCGTCGTGGTGACGTTGTCGATGATCACCAGCGGCGGCGCCTCGATCAGGATGCTCGTCAACTGCTTCCGCCATTCCTCGGGTTCTGTGGGCGCCGACATCAACTCCGCGGCGCGCCCAGTGAGGATTATCGCGATCACCTCGGCCAGTAGCGTCTTTCCCGTGCCCTGGGTAGTCGCATCAAAGAGTGCCAGGGGCACGGGCCCGCTGATGATGTGGCGGCACACCGACGTCACCATTGCGCCCACGGCATTGGCGTAGCTCGACTGATCGACGAATGGGAAATCGCCAATCGCGTCCCGAATGACTTCGAGGGCTACCTCGATGTGATCGCTGCATGGCTGCTCGGGTACCGCGATGTCCTCCAGTCCTGGAGAGGGCACGAGATACAAGCGGCTGGCGGCGTCATATCCGGGCTGAGCGAGTACCGTGCCCTCGGGCCGCAGCGTGGGCGCCTCGACAACTGCTTCGAGCACAGGGAACCCCCAACTGGCGGGATTGCGCGCCTGGATATTCTTGGCGACGTCCAATGGAGGGGGAACCTCCTTCCGGATACCGCGGGCGGAAAGTTCATAGAAGTCGGCTGCCTGTGCGAGGTGGTGGCGAAGCTTCGTCTCGTCAAAGTCGGCGATGAAGGGGCGCCCCAGCTCCGTGGCTTCAATGCACGCAATGCGACAGGCCCGGACGAAGAGATAGGGCGGCGTGTTGGACGAGCTCAGCGCGTCGAAGCTGTCCTGGCAAATTGTTCGAAACGGGCGGTCGTTTACTTGGATCTGGGGCAGGCCAAGAACGCCGGCAGACGGCTGAGGCAAATCTCCCGGTGGCGGCGGACTCCCTTCGGCCCCCGGATCCTGGCTGGCGATGACAGGGGCTTCGCCGATGGCCTGCTCTATGGTTCCGTGCGCGGCGCCGCCGGCAATCCAGTCCGAGGCATCCTTTCCCACCGGGATTCTGACGATCCGCAGTTCCCGAACCCGGTGGCGAATTGCCTGGACGACGATGTCGGCATGCTTCTGGCCGGCCGGATCGTTGTCAGGTAGGATGACGACGCGCTTGCCTTCCAGGCTTTCGGTGTAGTTCTTGAGCCACTTGCCCGGGTGAACGCACGCACCACCTGGGTTGCAAGTTGCGACGAAACCGAGCTGCTCCAGGCTCTCGACGTCCTTCTCGCCCTCGACGACCAACACCTGCTCGGCAGCCGCCACCTTGGGCAGGCGATACAACACCCGGCTGATGCCCTTGATGTTGTACTCCCAGGAGATCGCGGCGCTGGTTCCATCCACCTTGACGACGCGGCGCCGCTGTCGAAACGTCTTCGGCTCGTACCGCACGACCTGGAAGAGGAACTCGCCGTTCACATCGGTGTAGTCATACGTGGCGATCTCTTTCAACTTGGCCGGCCCCCGGATCGGCCGCCCGACGATGGAGTTCACCTCGTGGCGGCATTCTTTCCACGGACGCCCAGACAGTTCCTGCTCCAATTGCAGGATGTTCCATCCGCGGCCGCACTGTGAGTGACAGTACGCCAGTCCGTTCTTGGGGTTCACAGCGAAGTTGGCGTCGTCGCCTTGATGAACGGGGCATGGACCACGCCACTCCGGACCCGCCTGCTTCAAGTCCGGGAACCGCGCCCGGTAGTAATTTGCGACCTCGGATGAATTGAAATCCAAGGCCTTCATTCCGGCCTCCGCGCCTCATCCAGCAGGAAGGACAGAAAGGTGTTTCGCCTGTCGACCTGCTGTTTGCGCGCGCAGTTCTCGATTCCCCAGTGATCGCCGAGGAGGATGACCGCCTTCTGTGCGCGCGTCACTGCCGTGTACAGCAGATTCCGGTGGTGCATGAAGGAGTGCGACTTGTGGGTGATCACGATGGCGCAAGGAAACTCGGAGCCCTGCATCTTATGGATCGAAGTCGCGTAGGCGAGCTGGAGGTTCTGTTCTTTGGCGCTCTCCTTCGGGATCTCGACCACGTGCCCTTCAAAATCGACGGCAAGTCCTTCCTTCGGGTCGTTATCGACGATGAAGCCCACAGAGCCGTTCATGACGCCGAGGTCGTAATCGTTCTTGGTCTGGATGACTTTGTCGCGCGGCAAGAACTCAGGCCGATGGCCGGGCTCAACGGGCGGAGCATGGACGCCGAAGAGCTTCCTTTGGATGAGACGCTGGAGGATGGTGTTCAGCTCGACGGTGCCCAGCGGCCCTTTGTGCGTCGGCGTCAACACCTGCACGTCCTGGAGCAAGTCGAAGCCGAGCCGTTCGGCCAGCACCTCATCGAATAATTTCTCCAGGAAAAACCGGACATGCTCGCGATCGGTGAAGTTGTTGACGACGTACCAGGGTCTGTACCCGTCAATCTTCTCGTCGCAGGTTGGGCGCACGACGCCGTCCAGGATGGCAGTGGAGTTCTCCTTGAGCACACCGGCCTGGCGGATGATCTTGGTCAGGACCGTCGTCGGGATGGCCCGCGATTGGACGAGATCCCGCAGTACGTTTCCAGGCCCTACCGGGGGCAACTGATTGTGGTCGCCAACCAGCAACACCGCGGTGCGGTCAAGGTCAATCGCCTGAAATAGCCGGTACATCAGGGGAACGTCGACCATTGAGACTTCATCCACCACGAGGAAGTCGGCTTCGATCTTCTGGTCGGGCCCCATCGAGAAGGTCTTCCCGTTGAAACCGAGCAGCCGATGCACCGTGCGGGCGGGGCGTTTCACGGACTGTTCCAGCCGCTTCGCCGCTTTGCCCGTGGGAGCGGCCAGTTCGTAACTGAGGCCCAGGCCCTCGCAGGTGGCGATCAGGGACTTCAATGTGAACGTCTTACCGCTGCCCGCGCCGCCGGTCATCAGTGAGATCGAGAACTCGAATGCGTTCTCGACGGCCGCGCGCTGCTCCGGGTTGAGGGGTCGGAAGTAAGCGCCCGAAGGAGCGTGATCCTTCCAATGCGGGTTCCGCGCCGACGCACACCGGAAGACGCGGGCCAGGTACTCCTCCATTTCGTGAATCTCGGGGTCCGCCACCACCAGCCGCTCATAGGGGCAACAGACCAGGCGCTTCTCGCCCAAGAGTCCTTCGAGTTGGCCCTCGATCAACTCGCGGCTGTCCAGGTCGTCGAGCACCAGCAGAGTGTTTGCGCGGTCGAGCAAGTCCTCGTATTCGACCCAGCAGTCTCCGTCGTCGAGCGCAGACTGAATTGTGTAGAGAATCCCTGCCCGCAGCCGCGAGGGCAGTTCTTTGGGTGTCCCGAGGCGCCTGGCGATTTTGTCGACCCGCTTGAAGCCGAAGCCTGGCACTTCGCTGATGAGAATGTAAGGGTTCTCCCGGAGCATCGGCACGACATGGTTGCCGAAGTTCCCCACCAGCTTGGTCACTTGAAAGTGAGTGAGGCCGAACGAGGCCAGGTACGTCATGGCCGCATTGAGCTCGCTGGTTGCCACCCAAATCCGCTGGAGCTCGTCAATCCGCTCCAGGGATACCTTGGCTGCCGCCGCCACAGTGGCGGGTGTTTCGCGGATCACGCGGTCGAAATCCGCGCCGAAGGTATCCGCAATCAGTTTCGCCTTCGCCGGACCGATTCCACGGATATCCGGGTGATTCGCGAGGTAGTTGGCGAGGCCGGCGGGATCGAGATCGACCTGTGCGTCCAGCCAGTCAACTGCGAACTGCCATCCGTATTTGGGGTGATTCTCCCATCGGCCGCGCAGCGATACAGGATCGTTTTCCCGGACGAACACCTTCCCAGCAAAGCGGACGAACTCCCCATCTTCTGTCCGGAGCCGCCCCGCTGAGAAGTTGGCGCCGGCGTGGTACACAGCCTGCACCACGCCGCAAATACCCGCCGCCGCCGAAACTACGTCTGTTCGAGCCATTGAGTCCTCCTATCCGCCGCGCGCAGCAGGTATCCTTCGACGAACCGGCAAGCGATCTGCCTGTTGGAGCAGAAAAACACCGGGATGCCGAAATCGACGGCGATGGCCAGGGCGCTTCCCAGGACCGCCTGGGGGTGAGCCTCGGCCCGATAGCGGCCCGCGAGGACGTCGCCCAAATCGGCTTCGACGACGACGCACGCCCGGACGTAGCGCTCCAGTCGCCGAAGTTCGCGGTAGAAGCGGCCGCGCGCTCGAATGACGGTGCCAACAAAGTCATCGAGGGTCTTCCGCTCCACTGCAACCGTCTGCTCCAGGCCGGCTACCGAGTAGTCCCCAGCCGGTAGCGCGCGTCGGACTGTGACAACCAGCCGGGGATCAAAGCCGTACGGCTCCTGCTCGCGCGTGTCGATGATGAACGTGACCGGCAGCCCATCAGAACGGGACAAGGGCATCTCCGACTTCGCGCTGATACCGGTTGGTATTGGCGGCGGTTTCGATCCGCCGGTTGAAGTAGATGTTCTCGTTGTCACCCTTTGTCTTCTTGGTGACTTCGAGCTTCACTTCGAGCAGCTTCCCGAGGTGCTTTGGAAGCTCCGACAGCTTTTCGAGATCGAGCCCGCAGAGGTGCAGGTCCGTCTTCACGTACTTGAGCGTATTGTGCGTGAAGACGCTATTGCGCCACAAAAACCTGTTCATGTAGCGAGGCGCCAGGATGCGTAGCGTCCACTTCAACATCGGATTGCCGGTCGATGCCTGGGTCAACTCCACCTTCTCGACCGCCACCTGGTACTTGCCATCAGGGACGCTTTCGAAGTCGCCCCGCTCTTCGGCTGCTTCGCTTTGGAAATTGTCGTCAAATTGCGCCAAATCGATTGATTGCTTACCCATGGGGTGTTCTCCTTTTCTGTTCGGATTGACTACTTGCTGGCCGACGCCGGGGCGGGCTTACCCGCAGGGACCGGTTTGGCGGCCGGCTTCGCGGCCGTGGCTGCGTTGAAGGCTTGAAGGAAGCTGGGGAAATCGAGATCGAGTGTCTCCGGCAGCCGCCCCGTGCGGTCGCCGGCCTCGTAGAAGAGACTCGGCTTCGTGCGAATCACGCGGCGGACGCGGGGCTCGCCGTCACCGCCAGGTTGGACCTCCAGATCGCAGAACAGCACCATGTCAGCCATGCCCAACACGATTTTGCGGGCCTTGTCCGGCAAGGTCGGGACCACGCGCGTGTATTTGCCGGTGCGCGAGTCCATCTCCATTTCTTTCGCGTGGGAGATCAGGAACAGTCCGCAGGGCAGGAAGGCGAGCTTCGTCAGCACCCGCTGGAATTCGTTGTTGATGAGGGCGTAGCCTTTGCCGTAGCCGAGGTCGGACTCGTGCTCAATCTTGAATTTCTTCAGCACGTAGTCGGTGCAGAATTTGTAGGCGTTGTCGACGGTGTCGATGATCACGGTCTTGAAGGGATGGTTCCCTTCGCTGATCTCGGCGCAGGCGTTGAGCAGGTCTTCCCAGTTGAGGATGGGTGTCTGGTAAACGTCCAGGGCGTTCAGGCCCGGCTCGGTGGCCAGGAACAGTGCGCCCTCGGCCTGAGAGCACAGCGTGGTCTTGCCAATCTTGGTCTGGCCGTAGACCAGGACGGTCAGATCGGCCAAGCTGGTTTTTGAGGGAGTCTTCGTCGTTGGGAGTAGAGGCATCGTTGTTCCTTTCAGAAAGCGGGTTCGCTGGCCGGCGCCAGCAATTCCTCGTGCGGCGCCGCGATGGTGTAGAAGTTCTCGATCACGTTCGGGTTGCCGTTCGAGCGGCAGACCGGGAAGTAGGAGCAGGGTCGGTGGTAATTGAAGCAAAAACTGGTGTTCTGGTAGAAGACGCCGCGGCGGCGGGCATCGAGGAATGCCTGCGTCAGTTCCCACAACTCGGCGCGGAGAATGTCGAACCGGTCGCGCGACAGGTAGAGCATCTCCCGGTGGAACATTTCCGGCTCGCCGTACTTCCCGACGAGACGCGCCTGGAACTCTTCATCCGACTCCGCCAGCTTGCGCTTGGCAGTGGTCTTGCCGGTCTTTGACTTCGCCAGCAATTCCGCTCGCCGGACTTCGTATTCTTCCTCGGTCTCACCCTTGCCCTGCTGTAGCCGGGCCTTCCCCAGCACGTTGTAGATGACGCCGGTGATCCGGATGCCCAGCGCCTGCTCGACGTAGTAGGTATAGATGGCGATCTGGAAGTCCGTCCAGAGCCGCTCCAAGTAATCGGCGTCAATCGTCGCGGCGGTCTTGTGTTCGAGGATGTAGTAGTCGTCGCCGACACGCACGATCCCATCGACCTTGCCTGCGAGCAGAAAGCTCCGCGATGCCGCGCCCGTTGCCGGATTGATGATCGCGCCTTCGAAAGTCCTTTCCAGGGCGACGATTTCGAACTCCTCCTGCGGGTAACGTGCCGCGTAGCCCGTCATCATCGCCCGTGCCACGTACCAGTCCTTCCGAACACCCTCATCGGAGCCGCGATTGGCGCAGGCCCGGTCGATGAAATCGTGGACGGCGGCGCGGTCTCGCGTCCCGTGCCAGATTTGGAGGCACTCGTGGATCAGCGAGCCGAACGTCAGGTTCGGATCTCTGTCGCGTGGCGTGAGGCCGGCGAGATAGCGATATTCACAAGCCTTCCGGCAGTTCCGGAAGAGTGACCACATGCTGTAGGTGGAGGTCATCAAAGAAGCGTTCATTGGGTACCTCCGGCGACGAAGTAGTTCGGTCCGATACCAACGGAAACGAACGCCTCGCGGATCTGCTGCTTGCGCCTGCTGATCATCTGGCGGGAACATCCCAACGCGACGGCGGTTTCGATTGTGGAGTACCAGAACAGCGCCAGGGCAGTCTCTTGGACGGCGCTGGGCAACGGGGCCACTGCACGCTCCAGGTCGATTCTGAATTGTCGAAGCAAGGTGCCGCTCGGAACTGAGCCTCTCGACGGGAGGTCCTGTGCTCGACGGCTCGCGGCCAGGCGGTACCGCAGGATGGACGTCAGTTCCTTATCCATCACGCGGGAGGCAAATGTCTGGACGGACGCCTTCTCGCTGTCAAACTTCGGCCAGCGCGCGAGAAAAGTCAGGACGAGCTGGCTCTCAACGTCTTCTCGCTCGTCGACGCCAAGCCCGCAGCGACGAACAAAAGCATTCGCCTTGCGCCCGGCCAGAGCCCGGACAACCGGGAGCGCTTGGTCGAGGGTAGAATCAACCACGGCGGCCCCCTTCCGTTGCGCGGACCTTCGATCCGGCCAGTTCGACTTCCATGGAGAACGGAAGTCCGTGCCGAACCTCGAGCTCACGGATCTCGCCGTCGCCGATGTCCCTCACGTAGGCGAAGAACTCGGCGACCTGCGGCCGAAGCTCGGAGTTGGGTTCGGCGGGCGCGCCAGTGTTTCGCGGGGTCGCGAACTTGAATTCGCGCACGGCGACAGGCCAGGGATGGAGCGCCAGTTCGCCGCCGCGGATCTGAAGATACTCAAAGCGGCCGAAGCCGAGTTCCTGGACGGCGGCGAGGAATGCCGCCTCGGATGGGAGCAAGTCCCGGGTCGTGGCCGGCTGGGTCATAGCGCCACCTCCACCGCCTCACCGCCACAAGGACGCCGGTTCAGCCAATCGTGGACATCGGACGGCGCATAGCGCACAAGCTGTCCGACCTTCCGGTAACGCGGGCCGCGCTCGATGGTGCGCCAGAAGCGCAGAGTTCCGATTGAGACTCGCAACAGCCGCGAGAGTTCCTTTTCGTCAAGAAGTGTTTCCAGGGTTTGATCGCTCATTTTGCCCGTTCCGCCCGCTTTCAACGCGCTTGGTACAGGCTCATAATCCCGCCTGGGTGGCTGGGTAAATCAACCCTGGGAAACTGGGGAAAAACTGGGTTCTACCGGGACCGCTTCGGAAGACCGTGGTGCAAGATGCCCTCAATGCTCCGGCAGGCGGCGTAGTGGTCGGGAAGCTGTCCAGAACGCCACTTGTAATAGTCGGCCTCGTCCACGCCGGCCGCCTCCTGGATATCCTTTACCTTGCAGTTGTTGCGGGCGACGAATTCCTTCACCACGCGAGGGCGGTCTTCCTTCGCGGTTGGGGGGACCTCGGCGCCAGTCTCCTGAGGATCAACCGCGGCAAGCCGACCGGCGTCATCGAGCAGTATGTGTTCTTCCAGCGAAAGAAAGGAGACACCCCGCGCATGCAGCATCTCCTGCACTTCGATGGTGCGATGCTTGCTGGTGGGGGCGACGAGGACGAAGGGCCCGGACACATTCAGCAGGAGGCGGTGCAGAACAGCGACGAACCGTGCCGTCTCGGGCAGGAGCACCAGGAACACCGGACGGGCTCGCGTGTCACGTCTGTCCGAGAGGCCGATGCCCCAGGTGCCGTCACCGCGCGACACCGGATCCTGCCACCGTATGCCGAGCGGACCGGCCAGCGTCTTGGCGAAGCTGCCGACTTCCAACTCCTGCAACAGAACGTCGCGCTGCTTCAGTGAAACTCTTTCACAGATCTCGTGCGGGTCCCGGCAGATGGCGGCAAACTCGCCATCGCCATAATCCACGATCCTTCTCGGGCAGTAGCCCGCTCGCCGCTTGGGACACGGGTAGAGTGCGCCTTCCGTGTCGGTCACCCGCAGGTGCGGCCGGACTACGTCGATGTCGGGTCCACAGTACGCTTCCCAGAATGCCGGGATGGCGAGCAGCCCCGGTATGCTCTCAAGCGACCGCCATAAATGACTGAGCGTTCTCATCGTCTGCCACCGATCCCACCAGTACGAATCCGCGGACCCGCAACCACTGCTCAATTGCGGCCGCTTCCTCGCCGCGTCCGTACTCGGCGATGTTCGGGGGCCGGATCAACACGGGGCGCGGATTTGTCTCGCCCGCAAGCTTCACGGTAAAACGGGCCTGCAGAAGCTCCGCCCCTGCCTCGATCCCCCGGCGTTTCATCTCGAGCGCCTTGAACACGTCGCTGGCCTTGTGCCTTTCGGTGTAATCGAACGCGCACGGCCATCTATATTCGATTTCCGTGAGGCGGACCCAATCGATGCCGCCGACGTCCCGGCACTTGAGCGAAGTCACGCCCTCCGTCTTCAATGGCCCCAGCGTGTACTTCTGTGTGTAGACGAACTTCTCCGGATCGCCAAAGATGTGCTTCCCAAACTTCTCCCGGTACAACCGCAACTCGCCAATGGTACTGGTGCTGATCCGCAGTTCGTTGTGCAGGGCGTCGTAGATGACGAGGTCGGTTTTCTCCGGCCGGAAGAACGTGCTGGTGGACTGCGGACCCTTGCGGCTGGGTTCCCGCTTGAAGGGCTGGCCATGCTGCACCAGGAACCGAATCTCGCCGGGCAAGTCCGCTCGGATCACGCGGCAGCCGACACCGCGCTTCTTCGACATGAACCAACCCTCCAGGTCCGCCTCCAATTCGTCGAATTGCAGGGGCAATCGTCCTGCAGGAAGGACATCTTCGGGGTTGCGGGCGCGGAAGCTCTCGAACCTCCGGCGGCGATGTGACCCCACCTCGCGTTCCTTCAGTTCGAGTGCCTGTGGCGCTTCCAGCCAGATCACCGCGGCCAAATCCGCGGCGGTCGACTCCACGTCCACTTCGATGAAATTCCGGCGCGCGATGTCGAGCAACTGGTCGAAGTTCTCGTCCGTGCCGAGATTCCCGACGATGTGCAGGCCTTCCACGACGTGGGCTTCCATCCACTCGTCAGGCTCGGCGAGGATGCCGGCCAGTTTCAGGTAGTCGATCTCCGATTCATCCGCTCGCGGCAAGGCCAAGCCGCGGGTCTCCAGGTATTCCCGGCTGGGTTCCAGGATGCGGATGAGATTGCGAGGCTGAATCGTCTTCAAAAAGTCCGGCTGCGAATGCCCTTTCGGATTGAAGCGAACCATGGTGGCGGGCCACCTCCCAAGTGCGATTTGGCTGCACCACCAGGCCGTGGGACCGAGGTAGCCCGGAGCACAACCCCAGAGCTTAACATGGCGAAAATAAAGCGAATACGCATACACGGGCCATCTCGTTGAAAACTGGGGAGATCGAGTGCTTGCCAAGCACAACTGTGGATTACTGTGAAAATCGAGTTGCGTCTAAACCATTGAAACAAAGCAGAGTTTCTTTCACGCGCGGCCTACTACCGGCCGGTCCGTCCAAACAGCCCCGTCGGAGGCAATGATGCCGCCATTGCATCTGCCCCCCGTAAGACACGAGCAGTTGAGGCGGCGTATTTTGTCGTTGTATTCGCTATTTATTCGCCATACAATAGAATGAGTGCGTTTCAGCGGGGCCGTTTGACGGGAAACTCGCATGGCCACATCGAACCGTCAAAACGAGCGCCACTCCAGCGTACTTGTCCGGAACGGCTTTCGGGAAACATGTTGTTCGTGGAATGTCTATACAATCAAGACCTTGAGGGCGCCGCATTGCGAATGCCGATGACTCGCCACTCGCCGGATTTGACGAGGAGACCAGCGTGAGCACGGACAGCTTTTTCGAAGAATCAAAGGAACAGTCCGCGGTAAAGAGCGCCATCGTGTCCAAGTACTTCTGGAGCTGGGCGAAAGTGATCATGCCTCAGGCCCAAAAGGCCAGCCAGCAAAAGATCGCGTACCTGGACTTGTTTGCCGGACCTGGCCGGTTTAAGGACGGCACGAAATCCACGCCCTTGCTGATTCTTGAGAAGGCGATCAAGGACGCCACGATGAGCCAGATGCTCGTCACGATCTTCAACGACAGGGACGATAACAACGCGCAGGATCTGCAGTCGGCCATCGACCAACTACCCGGAGTGAACGGACTAAGGCATAAGCCGATTGTCTGGAACAACGAGGTCGGCTCCGAGATGGTGAAGCTCTTCTCCTCGATCAAGCTGGTGCCCACGCTGTTTTTCGTCGACCCGTGGGGATATAAGGGCCTCTCCTTGCAGTTGGTAAATGCCGTGCTGAAGGACTGGGGCTGCGACTGTATCTTCTTCTTCAACTACAACCGCATCAACATGGGGCTCACGAACCCCATGGTCCAGGAACACATGGTGGCCTTGTTCGGCGAGAAGCGGGAGCAGGTGCTGCGCGAGAAGCTCGCTGGACTTTCGCCGGAGGATCGTGAGAGTTGCATCGTCGAGGAATTGTGCGCGGCACTTGGCGCAAGGCCGGCCGGAGCAAGACAGGAACGCTACGTCTTACCCTTCAGCTTCAAGAATGACGCTGGGACGCGCACCAGCCACCACCTTTTCTTCGTCAGCAAACACCCCCTCGGATACAGCATCATGAAGGAGATCATGGCGGCCGAGAGTTCATTGCACGAGCAAGGAGTCCCGAGTTTCCACTACAGTCCCGCTGATATCCGCTTTCCACTTCTTTTCGAATTGAACCGCCCTCTGGACGAGCTTGAGGAGATGCTGCTCGCGGGTTGGGCCGGGCGGACCGCGGCCATGAAGGACGTATACGAGCAACACCACATCGGCCGCCGCTTCATCAAGAAGAACTACAAGGATGTGCTGAAGCAGATGGAAGTCAAAGGGCTGATCCGCTGTGAACCGTCAAAGCGCCCCAAGGATACGTTCGGGGACAACGTGAAGGTAACCTTTCCGCGCAGAGGAGGCGATAGTGGCAAAGTCAAGCATTGAATGGACCGACGCGACCTGGAATCCGGTCACGGGCTGCACAAAGATCAGCCCTGGCTGCAAGCACTGCTACGCCGAGCGGATGGCCAAGCGTCTCAAGGCGATGGGACAGAAGAATTACGCCAACGGATTCGAACTAACCCTGCAACCGCATATGCTCGAACTCCCGCTGAAGTGGCGGCAGCCGTCCCAGGTCTTTGTCAACTCCATGAGCGATCTCTTCCATGAGGACGTGCCGGTCGGCTACATCAAGAAAGTGTTCGATGTCATGCGGCGTGCCCACTGGCACCAATACCAGATGCTGACCAAGCGCTCTGAGCGACTGCGGGAACTTGCTCCGCAGTTGCCATGGGAGCCTCAGATCTGGATGGGCGTGAGCGTGGAAAATGAGGATTACCTGTCCCGGATCGACGACCTCCGACAAACTGGCGCGGTGGTCAAGTTTCTCTCCCTGGAGCCGCTGCTCGGCCGGCTCCCAAGACTGAACCTTCGCGGGATCGACTGGGTGATAGTCGGCGGCGAATCGGGACCCGGGGCCAGGCCCATGCATCCGGATTGGGTTCGCCAAATCCGGGACCAATGTCTGCGCGCGAAGGTGCCGTTCTTCTTCAAGCAATGGGGCGGCCCAGTGAAGAGCCGAACCGGGCGTCAGCTCGACGGCCGGACCTGGGACGAGATGCCCTGCGATGGCGTGGCCGTTGCCGAGAAGGCATCCCCGATCTTAACGGCTGCTGTTGGATAGTAATGAGCGGAACGCTGCGCACACAGTGTGCCGGGCGGCCCTTCCGGCTAACCTCTAGCATTCTCAAGAGCGTGCGGCAGCAGACTCCAAGCCGTCGGCCGAGCCCGTTGTTGGCTGGTTTCACGTAGGAGCGGGTCCGTTACTGGCTGCGGGCAGCGGAAAGTGAAACAATATAAAGGACAAACGCTGCGGAAGGATTTAGATTATGGTCGTGGTGTGAGCTCTCGCCGCGCGCCTATTGGATTTCTTGTTCTGTTACTTGCATGAGCCAAACCGCTCTCAACGACATTGAAAGGCTCGAAGATAGCCTCTGGGCCGCCGCCGACAACCTGCGCGCCAACTCGAAGCTGACATCGTCGGAATACTGCATGCCAGTGCTAGGCGTCATCTTCCTGCGCCACGCGACCAATCGGTACGACGCGGCCCGCCAGAAAATCGCGGAAGACCAAGCCGCCGGCAAGATGCCGAAGCGCCCCCTGGTCAAAGGCGACTTCATCAAGCGCCGCGCGCTCCTGCTGCCCAAGGAAGCCCGCTACGACGAGCTGCTGAAGCTGCCCAAGGGTACGAACCTTGGCACTGCGCTTGTGGAAGCCATGAACGCCATTGAGCGGGATTTCGAGCCGCTCTCGGGCCAACTGCCCAAGGACTACGAGAAGTTCGGCAATGATCTTCTCGAAGATCTCCTGCGCGTCTTCGACAGCGCCACGCTCCGCAACGCCAGCGGCGATGTCTTCGGGCGCATCTATGAATATTTCCTGATGAAGTTCGCCATGCAGGGCGCGCAGGACAGCGGTGAATTCTTCACCCCGCCCTCGCTCGTGCAGACCATCGTGAACGTCATCGAACCCGACCACGGAATTGTCTTCGACCCGGCGTGTGGATCCGGCGGCATGTTTGTCCAGTCCAGCCACTTCATCGAGCGGCTAGGCAAGGACACCGCCCACCGAGTCACCTTCTTCGGCCAGGAGAAGACGGCTACCACCATCCGTCTGGCGAAGATGAACTTGGCCGTCCACGGCCTTGAGGGCGACATCCGCGAGGCGAACACCTTCTACGAGGACGTCCACACCCTCTATGACAAATGCGACTTTGTGATGGCAAATCCGCCCTTCAATGTCGACATGGTGGACGCCGAGAAGGTAAAGGATGATCGCCGCCTCCCGTTCGGCTTGCCCGGCGTGAACAAGGCCAAAAAGGTCTCGAACGGCAACTATCTCTGGATCTCCTACTTCCACAGCTACCTGGGGCCGAAGGGCCGGGCTGGATTTGTCATGTCGTCCCAGGCCTCGAGCGCCGGCCACGGGGAAGCTGAGGTGCGCCGCAAGATCGTCGAAACCGGCGACGTGGACGTGATGGTTTCCATCCGCTCCAACTTCTTCTACACCCGCACCGTCCCCTGCGAACTCTGGCACTTCGACAAGGGCAAGCCGGCAGACCGCCGCGACCAGGTGCTGATGATCGACGCGCGAAATATCTATCGGAAGGTCACGCGCAAGATTTACGATTTCACGCCGGAGCAGTCGGCCAATCTCACCGCGATCGTGTGGCTCTACCGCGGCCAGGCGGATCGATTCGTTGGGTTGGTGCAGAGCCATTTGGAACGCACGATTGTGGAGGCTGCCGCCATTGGCGAGCGCGCCGCCGAATTCCGCAAGGCCTACACGGCCATTGCCGAGGCCGCCGCGCCGTGTCTCAAGGCATTGCCGGCGCAACCAAAAGACGCAACGGAAGCCAACGCCCCCAACCTCCGAGATCTGATCAAGGAGCGCGATGAAGCGGCCGAGGCATGTTTCCGATCCCTGGATGAGTGGACCGCACGCATCGCCAAGTACTGGAACAAACCCTGCGCGCCCGATCTCGCAGCTCAGCACAAGCGCCTTGCTGCCCTCGACGCCCTTGCCACCGCCTGCCGTGACCTTGTGAAGGATGTCGACCTCGTCACCAAACTCGCCACCCGGTTGGTGGACGCCGCCGAAAAGGAGGCCAAGAAATCCAAAGAGAACGGCGACGGCAATCATGACAACTGGGATCGCCGCGCTATCGGGCGCCTCGAAAAGGAACTCGACCCCCGACGCAAAGCGCTGGTCGAGCAACTCAAGAGCACGGCTCACTTCCAGCGCCAGGCGCACTGGCTGCTGTCGCGATTTCCGGAGGCCAAATTCGTAGCAGTTCCCGGGCTTTGCCGCATAGTGACGCATGCCGAAATCGAGGCCGCCGACTGGAGCCTCACGCCCGGCCGCTACGTGGGCGTCGCACCTCCCGAGGTGGATGAAGATTTCGATTTCGAGCAAGCGCTTCGCGACATCCACGTCGAGCTGGCGGACCTGAACCGCGAATCGTGTGCTCTGGCGACCAAGATACAGGAGACTTTTGAAGGGCTGGGCATATGAGCACGGCACTTGAACGGCCGGGCTGGCGCAAGGCGAAGCTTGAAGATCTGGTATTCTTCCAGCGCGGCTTCGATATCACGCAGGCGCATCAGAAACCCGGCTCCTATCCAGTCATTTCCTCGTCTGGCATTACCAGCTACCACGACGAATTCAAGGTGCACGGTCCCGGCGTCGTAATTGGCCGCAAGGGAACACTTGGGTCAATCCACTTTACTTCGGTTGACTACTGGCCTCACGACACCACGCTCTGGAGCAAAGACTTCAAGGGGAACGACCCGCGATTTGTCTACTATTTTTTGCACACCATTGATTTCAAACGTTTCGATGTCGGCAATTCAAACCCAACGCTTAACCGGAACCACATTCACGACCTGCCTGTTCGCATTCCTTTGCCGCTGGTGCAAGAAAAGGTGGCTGCCGTCCTCTCCGCCTATGACGACCTGATCGAGAACAACCGGCGGCGGATGGCGTTGTTAGAGGAGTCGGCGCGACTGCTGTACAGCGAGTGGTTTGTCCGCTTACGCTTTCCCGGCCACGAGCACACACGTATTGTCGACGGCCTCCCGGAGGGATGGCGCCGGATGCCGCTCGGCGAGATCACGACGAAGATTGGAAGCGGCGCGACACCTCGTGGTGGCGAGGCTTCCTACTTCAGCGAGGGAATCCCGCTAATCCGTAGCCTGAATGTGTACGACGACCGATTTGATGACGAGGGCCTGGCATTCATCGGCGAAGGTCAGGCAGCAGCGTTGGCCAACGTCACCGTGGAGTCGCGGGACATCCTTTTGAATATCACCGGGGCCTCCGTGGCGCGATGCTGCATGGCACCGGAGCGCTATCTCCCGGCAAGGGTGAATCAGCACGTCATGATCATCCGCGTTGACGCTGCCGAGGCTAGCCCCTTCGTCGTTCACGCGGCTATCAACAGTGACGAGCGAAAACGACAACTCTTGAGCTACGCGCAGAAGGGCTCGACGCGGGAGGCCTTGACCAAGGAGATGATGGCTGCCTTCGAGATCACGCTCCCGTCAAGTACACTCATGCAGCAGTTCGGCGAGAGCGCGGCAACATCATTCCTCCAGCGCGAAAACCTTGCGCTACAGAATCAGAAGCTCAAAGCCGCGCGCGACCTACTGCTACCGCGCCTGATGAGCGGGGGGATAACCGTATGACACCAAGGACACCGCATCCATGAAAGCCGAAGAACGAACAATCTCTAACATCCTGACGGAGCAGATCTGCTACGAGATCCCTCCGTACCAGCGACCGTACTCCTGGGAAAAGGAGAACGTCCAGCAGCTCTTGGATGACGTCTGGGAATCGTACACCGAGAACGACAGCGAATATTTCATCGGCTCACTGATTACGATTGAGCGGGACCGGGACCGCCGCTACGACGTGGTGGATGGGCAGCAACGGCTGACGACCTTGAACCTGATCCTCGCCCGGATGCGCGATCAGATCACTGACGACGCGGTGAAAGCTGACCTGGGCAAGCGCATTTTGCCGCGCAATGTCTACACCGGCGAAGCGGAAACTCCTCGGTTGCTGCTCCGAAAGAAGGACCAGATCTTCTTCCGGAAGCATGTGCTGGAGGCACAGCCCGTGCCCGACAAGGATCGGGAAGACCTGGAGGCGCCGCGCCGCCATCTGGTGGAGAACGGCGAGGTTGTGGACGTCTTCTGCCGGTCGAAGAGCCAGCAGGAACTGAAGCTGTTCGCGAACTTCATGCTGAGCCGGGTGTATGTGGTCTTCGTCACCACCTACTCCTGGCAGTCGGCCTACCGTCTATTCAATGTTCTGAACGCTCGCGGCATTCCGCTTTCGAACGCCGATCTCATCAAGAACACGCTGTTTGGTCTGCTCGGCACCCAGGCGAACCGGAGCGATGAGTTGGAGGAACGCTGGCTTGAACTGGAAGAGGAACTGGGCCTTGAGCGGCTGGATTCCTTTTTCGGTCATCATCGAACCTCGGTCGCCGCCGCGAAGGCGCGCGGGTCGTTGCATGAGGAAATTGAGCCTCTGATCCGTGCCCATCCGGGCGGGCCGTTCCCCTTCCTGGACGCGGTGGTGGCGTCGGCGGAGAACTACATCCGCATCGTCGAGGGCGACTTCACAGAAGCCGCCGCCATGCGCGCCCTCCGGTCCTTGCGACGCGTCGAGTATGACGAGTGGATTCCGCCACTCCTCGCGTTTCTCAACCAGCCGGTGTCCGGCCTCCTGGAGGCGGAATTCGTTGAACTCCTGGAGAAGATCACGATGCAGAACTGGGTACGAAGGCTGGGTCGCACGGCGCGCCTCACCGCGTACTATCAGCTCATCAGCGCGATTAAGGCCGGGAAGTCCGCCGAGGACTTGCGCCAGGTCTTTCGCAACAACGCGCAGAACACGGAGTTCATGGAGTTGCTGGGCGGCGAACTCTACGGAAAGGCCTTTGACGCCGCTGTGCTGCTTCGGCTGGAAGAGGCATCCCAGGATGAATCGGTCACGAAGAGCTACAACGGGCGGCTCACCATCGAACACGTCCTGCCGCAGGCGCTGAAAGACGACTACTGGAAGACCCGGTTCACCGAAGACGAGCACGGGCTCTGGCTTCATCGATTGGGGAACCTCGCGCTGCTCTGCGGCCATAAGAACTACAAGGCTCAGTACTACGATTTCGATCGCAAGAAAAAGATCTATAGCGACCGCAACAAGAAAGTGTCGTTCGACCTGACCAAAGAGGTGTGCGATCAACCGGATTGGACGGTCCAGACGATCAAGACGCGGCACGAGCGGCTGCTGAAATTGGCAGAGCAGACATGGACGATCGCCTGATGAGTGGAAGGCTCTCGAAATGACTACGTTCAGCTTCCCGTCGATGCGAAGGCTGTTTCGCTATCTCGGGGAGACAGATGCGCTAGTCGAACTGACCGAGCTGTCCGCAAGGTCGTTCATTGCTTGGGCGTGGCAGTCCGGGAACGTGGCTGCGTTCATCGAGGATCAATCTCGGCAACATGGCGTATGCGTCAACCTTGGAGAGGTAGATATCCTGCATGATCACCTCAGCCGCAGCTACATAGTCACCGTGTATCAATCGGCGGAGCGCTTCTTACATGAGTTTCGAAAGGAACACAGGGCCCTCTACGGAAAAGAGTGGGTTGGCGATGCCGACGATACCGACCCGCTGACAGTATCCCTGCGAAATGTTGCAGCAACCGAGACTGAAGCGGAGAGGCGAGTGGGAGCGGACTTGGTCTCCAGGTTTCAGTACTACAGGCTCGTTCGCAATTGGGCCGTACACACCAAGGCATCGGACATCACCAAGCCTCAGGCCGCCTTTGAGAAGATCGCTCCCTACTCCTCTGAGCACTTGGACAAGTTTGGCGCCGTGAAGGCGCCCCATCGGCCAAGTGAATTGTGTTTTGATGATTTTGTACTTTTTTCGCGGTTGACCAAGGAGATAGCCGAACGGTTGTGCCGGATCGCTGAGCCACCGACGGATCATTGGTTACGCAGCTTTCCGGTCAGACGATTCAAGCGGTTAGAGAAGAATCCGGTGCGGATGAAGAATGCGGTTGGCGGGAGGCTTAGGACGGAATACGGGATGGACGCGGCAACGGCGATTTGGATTGCTGATGAGATTTGTGGCTCACTGGCGCAACGGTAGCGCGCCCCCCTCCATGTAGGCATGAGCAAATGTGCGTGCCTAGATGAAGGGGGAGGTTCAGGTTCGAATCCTGAGTGAGCCACCAGCTACAAAGAACAAGATGGCCTACACCGACATCAACAGCGAAGACAGGCTCGTGCAAGCGACTTTCGCCGAGCATCTGGAGAAGGTGCTCGGTTGGGACAGCGTGTATGCCTGGAACCAGGAGATATTTGGTGCTGATGGGACGCTGGGCCGCGCGGACACGAAAGAGGTCGTTCTCAAACGGGATCTGAGGGCGGCGCTTGTGCGGCTCAATCCGCAATTGCCAGCGGCGGCTGTCGATGACGCTCTCTCTAAGCTCACGCGCCACGATCTGTCCCGCTCACTGCTCCAACACAATCAGGAGTACCACCAGTTCATCCGCGACGGCGTGCCGGTCACCTACCGTGATGCCCAGGGCCAACTCCGCGATGCCCGCGCCCGAGTGATCGACTTTGCGAACAAGGCGAACAATCGCTTCCTGGCTGTCCGAGAGTTGAAGATCACTGGCTTGCGAACGCCCGGATACAACCGCCGCGCCGATCTCGTTTGTTTCGTCAATGGCCTCCCGCTAGTGTTCATCGAGTTGAAGGCGGTCTACAAGAACATTCGCGCGGGCTTCGATGGCAACCTGCGGGACTACCTCGATGAGAACGTCATCGCGCACGCCTTTCACCACAACGCGTTCCTCATCGTCAGCAACGGGCATCGCGCCCGCTACGGGTCGATCACCAGCCAGTGGGACCACTTCGGGGAGTGGAAGCGCTTGGATGAGCGCGACAAGGGCAGCCTGGAAGCCGAGGTGCTGCTCAATGGCATGCTCGCCCACGACAAGTTGCTCGACCTTGTCGAGAACTTCATCCTTTTCGATGGCAGCAAGCCTGGCGCGACCCGGAAAGTGATCGCACGGAATCACCAGGTACTCGGCGTCAACAATGCCGTGGCGTCGGTCGAGCGGCAGGAAGAGTTGAAAAGGGAGTTCCCGCCGGAGAAGCGGCTCGCCTATCGGGTCGTGGAGCTACCGACAGAGGAGGCCGTCGACGCCGACCTGTTGCCAGTGGCGCGAACCATTGAGGACCAAAGTGAGAAGCGCGTGCTCGAACTCGTGGAATCCGCGCATCCCGACCTCGGGAAATTGGGCGTTTTCTGGCACACGCAGGGATCTGGCAAGTCTTACTCCATGGCCTTCTTTGCTGAGAAGGTGCGCCGGCGGATCTCGGCCAAATTCACCTTCTTGCTGATGACGGACCGCAACGATCTGGACAGCCAGATCTACCGTACGTTCGTCGGCTGTGGCGTGGCCGATGAGAAGACTCCCCGCGCCAGTTCCGGCGAGGTACTGAAGCGCTTGCTCCAGGAAAACCACCGCTTCATCTTCAGTCTGATCCACAAATTCAACCAGGATGTGAACCCGCACGAACCCTACAGCACGCGGGACGACATCATCGTGATCTCTGATGAGGCCCACCGTACTCAGGCCGGCAAACTTGCCCGCAACATGCGGCTGGCCCTCCCAAACGCGGCCTTTATCGGCTTCACCGGCACGCCCCTGTTCAAGCATGACAATCTGACGAAGCGCATCTTCGGCACATACGTCTCGCGATACGACTTCAAGCGCTCCGAGGAAGACGGCGCCACCGTGAAGCTGGTGTATGAAAACCGCGGCGAGAAGCTCGGAATCGCCCGGCTGGACCTGAACGACCGAATCGCCGACGCCATCGCCAAGGCTGAACTCGATCCTGATAAGGAGGCTCTGCTCGAAAAGCTGCTCGGGCAGGACTACGAGGTCATCACGGCGGATGACCGTCTCGACAAGATCGCTGCTGATTTCGTGGAGCATTGCGCTGGCCGTTGGGAGTCTGGGAAAAGCATGCTCGTGTGTATCGACAAGATCACATGCGGGCGGATGTGGCAGCGGATCATCCCGCTTTGGCAAGTGAAGTTGGCCGAGGTGACCGCGCTGATTCCGGTCAAAGAGGCCGAGATACCGGCTCTGGCAGAAGAACTCGAACGGGACGTGGCGGCCAAGGAACTCGCCTACCTGCGCGGCCAGGCTAGGTGGATGCAAGAGACGATCCTCGAGATCATCATCAGCGAGGGCCAGAACGAGGTTGCCGACTTCCAGAAGTGGGGCGTCGATATCATCCCGCACCGCGCACGGATGAAGCAGGGATTCGAAGTCGGCGGGAAACGCGTGGACGTGGAGTCCGCGTTCAAGAACCCGGACCACCCGTTCCGCGTGGCGATCGTGTGCGCCATGTGGTTGACAGGTTTCGATGTGGAATGCCTCTCCACGCTCTATATCGATAAGCCCATGAAGGCCCACACACTGATGCAGGCCATCGCCAGGGCGAACCGGGTCTATCCGGGCAAGGATTTCGGCCTGATCGTCGACTATAACGGAATGCTGAAGAGTCTCCGGGAGGCATTGGCACAATATGCCCTCGGAGAAGAGGGCGGCGGCGGTGAAGAGATCGTGGCGCCGATCGAGGAGAGGGTAAAGGCCCTCCTCGAGGCGATAGAGGAGACGGAAAAGCACCTGCGTGGGCTGGGCTTCGATCCGGCTCGATTGAAGGGCGCGAAGGGGTTCTCGCGGATTCAGGCGCTCGCCGACGCTGTGGATGCGGTTTACACGTCCGATGAATCGAAGCGTCGGTTTGAGATTCTGGCACGCCAGGTGTTCATCCGGTTCAAGGCACTGATCATGGAGCCATCGGTGTTCACCTACGCCGAGCGTCACGACAACATCGAGGCGATCTACAAGAAGCTCGAAGAACGCCGCGACACATCCGACGTCACCGACCTGCTGAAGGAGCTTCACCGCATCGTCAATGAGGCAATCCGCGCAGCGGAACCGGGCGACGTTCAGGCGAAAGCGAGATTCTACGACCTGAGCCGGATCGACCTGGAGAGGCTCCGCGACGAGTTCGCAATGAAGGTGCGGCGCAAGGCCTCAGCGTTGCAGGACATCCGGCAGGTGGTCGAAGACAAACTGGCCCAGATGGTGGCACAGAACCCTCTTCGCATGGATTACTACAGGAAGTACGCGGAGATCGTCGCCGACTACAATCGCGAGAAGGACCGAGTCACCATCGAGGAAACATTCGCGAAGCTGGTCGACCTGGCCAACAGCCTGAGCACCGAGCAGCGCCGTGCTGCCGAGGAAGGTTTAAGCGAAGACGAACTCGCGCTTTTCGACCTGCTGAAGAAGGATAACCTCAGCAAGGCCGACCGCGAGAGAGTGAAGCTGGCGAGCCAAAGCCTACTCGATTCTGTCCGCAGGCTTATCGCTCCGTTGGAACGCTGGACGGAGAAAGAGCAAACCCAGGCGGAAGTGGAGACTTTCATTCTCGATTACGTCTACCAGGAGTTGCCCACGCCGCCTTTCAGCGATGATGAGAAGCAGACGATTGCAAAGCTGGCCTATCAGCACATCTGGCAGCAGAGCGTGGGCGGCAGCAACTTTTCGGCGTCCGCCGGGTGAAACGTGGCGCGCAATCCGTTCTTACGTTGTCCTCCATGCTTGCCTCTGGTGCTCCCAGAGGACGAACTTGACAACTGATCTGACGTGCCTTTCAGCAAAGACCTTCTGGCCGGCCGCCACACCCCACCCCAGAATCTCGTCTTGAATGTCGGGCGCCAGCAGGAGTAAGTTCATGACCTGCGTCAGGCGGGCGCGCGTCACGTAACCCAACCGCGCGATATCGGCGTAGTCGCGGACCTCACCGCCGTTGACCATCTCCTGGAACTTGATGGCCAGGGCCATCAGCCGCGTGATTCGAGGTATGCGTAGGGGGCCGTCTGTCTTCGGCGCTGAGCCAGACTGGTCGTGCGTCTCGCCGCGACGGTGGCGCACGGGCAACGTGACCTCCACCTGAATGGACTCGTCGTGGTGGGGTTCCGGCGCGGCCGCAGTCAGCACTTTCCTTGGCATAGTTCCTTCGCTCCTTGGCTGCTGAAATTGACGGTGACCTTGCCGGCCCGCCCGTCGTAGCCGACCTTGGCGACCAGCAGGTGGACCATCTGCTCCTGTTCCTTGGTGGTCAGGGTAGACCAGATGGCGTCGAACTCGGCCAGGGTGCGGTGGAGGTCGTCGGCATTGATGTGGTCCCTGTCGAGGTCGCTGCGCTCGGTGGTGAGTTCCGCCAATCGGCGCTCCGTAGTCTCGATCTCACACCGCAAAGTGGCGATCCGCTCGAACCGCGCGCCGGTGTCGACGCTGGTGTCCGCCGCTTCTCGCGCAAGGCTCTGGTTGAATTGCCGAAGGCTCCGTCGTTGCGTCTCCAACTCCTGATCAACCTCCCGCCTCCTGCGCGCCATGTGGTCAAGCGCTTCGGTGGCAACTGCTTCGGCCAGTTTGGGGTCGGTCCCAATGCGGCGGATGCTGTCGAGAACCGCGGATTCGATCGCCTGGGCTGGGACGGACTTCGTCTCGCAGTTCTTCCAACCCTTCTGCTGGGCGTTGAAGCAGACGTAGTAGCGGTAGCGCTTGGAGTTCCGCACAGTATAGGTGTGCATCATGGGCGTCCCGCAGGGAATGCAGAAGAGCAGGCCGCGCAGCAGTGCGCCGAACTTGTTCTTCAGGCTGGCCCCGTTGTCGCCTTTGTTCCGCCGAAGGGTCTCGTGCGCTCGATCCCAGGTGTTCTGGTCGATGATCCGCTCGTGCTCGCCGGGGTACAGGCTGCCCTTGTGGTCGACCATGCCGGTGTAGATGGCGTTGGTGAGGATGCCATGCATTGTGCCCTTTGAGATGCGCTGGCCACCCCGGACCCTGCCATCCGCTGTGGTCCACCGCTTTGTCCGTAGGCCGCGCCGGTCAGCCTCCTGTAAGAGCGGCAGCAGCGAGCCGAGTTCGAGGTAGAGAGCGAAGATCGTTCGCACCTGCGCCGCCTCCTCCGGATTGACGATGAGCCGGCCGCCCTTCGAATCGATGTCGTAGCCCAGGACTGGGTGGCCGCCGATCCACTTGCCTTTTCGCCGCGCCGCCGACATCTTGTCGCGCGTGCGCTCGGAGATGATCTCGCGCTCGAACTGGGCGAAGGACAGGAGGATGTTCAGCGTCAACCGGCCGATGGACGACGTCGTGTTGAACTGCTGCGTGACCGAAACGAAGCTCACGCTGTTCTGGTCGAACACTTCGACAATCCTCGCAAAGTCCATCAGAAACCGGCTGAGCCGGTCGACCTTGTAGACCACCACGCAGTCCAACGCTCGTGCCTCGACTGCGGCCAGAAGCCGCTTGAGGGCGGGCCGATCCATGTTGGCCCCGGTGTAACCGCCGTCGTCGAAGTGCTCGGCGATGACCTGCCAGCCTTCGCCCCTCTGACTGGCGACGAACGCCTCGGCCGCTTCGCGTTGCGCATCCAGAGAGTTGAAGTCCTGCTGGAGTCCCTCCTCGGTGGACTTCCGGGTGTAGATCGCGCAGCGGACCACGCGGTTCTCAGCAGGCTCGTGCGACCCGTTGGGCGTCGACCGCGGTGCGCTACTTTTTGCCATCGGTGGCCTCCTGGGTGGGCGCCAGGTTGAAGAAGAGGAAGCCGTTCCACTTGGTGCCGGTGACTTCGCGGGCGACGGCGCTGAGGGACCGATACCGCTGCCCCTCGAATTCGAAGCCATCCACCAGGACCTTCACGATAACCCGCCGGCCTTTGTACTCGCGCTCCAGGTAGGAGCCGTGCGGTGGGAGCCTCGAGTCGAGGTCGCCGGCCACCTTGCGCGTGACGCTCAACCTGGGATTCAGCGTCGTGTCCTGCCCGAACATGGTCCGGGGCGCCCGGATGCGCAAGTCGGCGTCGTTCGCAATCTCCAGCGCGCGGCGGCGGGCGCGCTCGGAGAGGCCTCCTTCGGCCAGCGCCTGAATGCGCCAGGCGATCCTCCGAAACAGGAACTGCTTGTGGTTCGAGCGGGTTTCCTCCCCGAACACCTCCACGTGCTTCCGGCGGAGCTGGCCAACTGTCATTCGGCTCAGCGCCTCAATCTCTTTCTGCATCTGCATCGCGGTCTCCACGCGTTTCTCCTTTCTCAAGGCCGTTAACCTCGTGTCCATGAGGGCTCGATGTCGGCGGACTATCAAGTGGAGATCCGCGCCGGCGCCGGTCGCGGAGCCGGAGGTATCCGGCGGCAAGGAGGCGGGCGATGGATCGGAAATCCTCGGCTGGAATGCTCAAGACGGTTCACCTCGCTGTGGATTGGCACCACAGCGAAAGTCCGCCTTGCGGTCGTTCCGCTGTCGGGTGGAGCGTGCGAGTGGCACGCTGCTGTAAACATACGCAGGGAATCCGAAAAACGTAAACCGAGACGACGGTCGCGTTAACCACGCTCGGGCGTTCTCCGGCGTCGGGGAGAGGTCAAGAGGGAAGGGGAGAAAACGGACTCACCGGGACGATGCAGGCCGCTCTCCGCGACTCGGCGCAGAGAACAGGACCGTCCGGAAATGTCTGGCTTTGTTGGGGATAGTGCGCGAGGAGGGGACGGGCGCACGGATGGCGCTGGCGTCAACTACTGGGGTGGGTGAGTTAGGAAAAACAGGAATTGGCTCCTCAGCCTGGACTCGAACCAGGAACCCTTCGGTTAACAGCCGAATGCTCTACCATTGAGCTACTGAGGAGCAGTGGTGTATTTCCATTTAATCAGACACTTGCGTCCAGTGTCAAATTACGTTGGCCGCCCACCACCCGTTTCGGCAAACCTCAGTAGGCAGGGGTCGGCGCAGTGGAGTGAAATCGAAACGAGGGGAGGCAGGCTCCTGCGGACCGTCAAACGACGTGGACTCCCCGTCGGGTTATCACCCGCGGGAGAGCGTCGGGTTGTCAAAGAGCAGCGGAGCCATGCAGCCGTCCGCGCGGCCCAAGATCAAAGGCTATCGGGCGGTCTGCTGGAACCAGGGTGAACCAGAGGAACGTCCATAGATCCGCAGCGGACCAGATACCATGTTCTCCACGGTGCAGATGGCGCATCCGGTAGAAGCGCTCGATGACCATGGCCAAGAGCATCAAGAGCCAGACGATCGGGATGCTGCTGGGCTCATGGTGGCAGATTTGTTCCATGCCATAACGGTTCCTGCCGTCGCTGAATCCCCGGTTTTCGATCTCCCAGCAGCGCCTGGCCACGCGGTAGAAACTCAGACTGCCCAGCCTGGTAATGGCAAAGCCGGTCAGCCACGCGGCTTGGATCACCGTGCCATCGCGTTTGTGTTGGCGGTATACTCAACCACCTACTGGCTTCCCGGGTGGATCGCTCGCTGGTCCGCAAGCTGAGAGCCTGTACCGAACCAACGCTCCTCGTCTGTGACGAACTGGGGTATCCGGCCCTCGATCGACAAACCTCCAATCCCTTCTACCAGGTCATCTCCACGCGCCCCAGCCAGAAGCGCTCGACGATCGTCACCACCAATCCCCGTTCTCAAACTGGGGAACATCCTCTTCAACACCACCATCGCCACAGCCATCGCCGGCCGGTTGGTGGAGAACCCCGAGGTCTTCCTGTTGGGCGGCCCGAGCTTGCGCAAGCCGAAAACTCCAATCCGCCGGCCGACCAGAAGTAGGGCCGGCTGCGATGACGCGCCGCGCTGTGACGATAACCCGGCTGGAGAAGTCCGCCGGCTAACTCCACAACGGCGCTGCCGAGGCGGGCGGGACCCCACTCCCGCGGAAGACCCGTCACACGCCGTGCTCCTCATGCAGGACCGCGATACGCAGCGGGTTTACCGGCTCGATGAATTCTCCAAAGCCCGGCTCATCCGGCCCGGCGTGGCCTGCTGTGTAGCGGGCAAGGTCAACAGCGCCGATAAACTCTATCTCGCCGTCGAATCGGTTCGCCTGGACACGAAACACCGTCGGGCTTCCACCGCTCCCGTTCCTGCCGACGGCGCGCGAAACCCCAAGATGCACCGATTTCGGATCTTGTACCGTAATCCGATCACCGTCGGTCCGCCGGCCCACTCACGGCCGCCGACGCACTCGTGTGTGCCATCGCGCAAGTCGGCGTTTCCTGCGGCATCAGAACCACCGAAACTGCCGCTCTTTTCACCCGCCGTCAACATGGTCGAGGAGCAGAGTCCGGATGGTCTCCCTCCCCACGCGTGGTACCAGCCGGCGTCTCACCGCTTCCTGGGCCACCAGTCGCACGGTCCAACGGGCGCGGCCCTCCGGCGGGCTGCTGCACACCATGGCGATGATCCGTTGCTTCTGGCCATCCTCCAAAACAGGCGCCGCCCCGGGCCGCTGCTTGTCGTACAGCGCGGGTTCGGGGCCGCCGGTTTGGTAACGATGGCCGACTTTCCGAATCGCCTGCGGAGTGAGCGGGACCATGCCGGAGATCTGTGGTGCACTAACCCCCTTGGCCAACTGCCGAAGCGCCAAAGCTCGCAGGACCACACGGACCTGCTGTACGCCGCCGCTCAAGAGGTTGGTCAGTTCGACTTGGTCTTTCGACTGGACTTCGATGTTCAGGGGTGGACGTCCCATACCCCCGGCATGCGCCAAAACATTTCCGGGCGGAAATATTTCTTAGAACTTTTCCAAGCGGTCATGGACCTGGCGGCGCATCGCTGAATGATGGGACTTGGCAGCTTGCCCGCCCCCACCACCCACCCATCCGGGCCGGCGCCGCGGAAACGCGGTCGGCAGTTCCCGCCATCGCGGATGCTTCCGGCTCCTCGTCCCTGGCCGCCGGAGCGGACCTCCAGGCGTCTCACCCCAACCCCAGTCGCGGAAGTTCCAGTCGCGCCGGGACGAGCGTGTCGCTTTTGGAGCGGCACTTTTTGCTCCGCCGGAGCGCGGATATCCGGGTGAAACTGGAGCGTTTCATGCGAGGTAAGTCGTAAGATCGCTCAGATGCTGATGACTTATAGCCAACTTATGCCGGCAACTTACGCGGAGATGGCTCCGCCCGCGCGCAACCTCCATCCGCCCGCCACCGCCCAGTCCTGGACGCTCCGTCTTTGCGTCGGACCACCGTGCCCCCGCCTACGGCTTCATCGCCGCGCCATCCCCACCATCCCGCGGATGAAGTTGACTTCGTCCTGGCGGTACGGCGTCCCATCCTCGCGGAAGATGTCGTGAAACCAGGTCTCCGGCGGATGGTCCACATAGGGGTGCTGCCAGGAATCCCACGGCAGGTAGGTCTGCGTGCGGCCCTCCACGAAACCCCAGTTGATGGCGCCCACCTGGTACTTCTTGGCCACCGGCAGGATACTCTGGAAGGTGCTTCCGCGCGGGCGGGCCATGTACTCGGTGCACAGGATCGGACGCCGGTAGCGCACCAGCGATTTGACGCGGGCCTCGAACTTGTCCGCCGGGTCGTAGCTGTGGAAGGAGATTATGTCCGAATTATCGAGCTGGATCTTCTCCATGGCGCTGAGGCTGCCGGGCGACGACCAGTCTCCCTGCCAAACCCCGCTGGTCAGCGGTTGCGACGGGTTCACGGATCGCGCCCATTCAAAGACGCGCGGCAGCAGCGCCAACACGCGCTGAAGCTTGTCCGCCGGGTCGCGGTAGCTGCCGCCGTTGGTGTTGTCCGGCTCGTTCCACAGGTCCCATCCGAGAATCCGCTGGTCGTTCCGGAAGGCGCCCACCACGCCCTTGACCCAGGCTTCCAGCCGCGGGTACTGCGCCGGGTCGTCCAGCGCCCTGGTCCCTGGACTCTGCAGCCATCCGGAGTTGTGTACTCCGGGCCGCGGCTGGCGCTGCGGGCCGGGTTGCGGGTCGGGGTCCCAGCAGGAGTCGAACAACACCAGCAGCGGGCGGATATGGTGCTTGTCGGCAATCCGCAAGAACCCGTCCAGACGCTTGCGAAAGCCCTCGGCATCCTGCTGCCACGCCAGGTCGTGAAGGAACACGCGCATGGTGTTCATGCCGATGTTCTCGGCCCAGCCGAGTTCGGTGTCGATACGCCCGGCATCGAACGTGTCGGCCTGCCACATCTCCAGTTGGTTGATGGCGCTGGAGGGGATGTAGTTGCTCCCCACCAGCCACGGCTGCTGGCTGCCCCACCGGGCGGCCTTGGCCGCGGGCCACGGTTTCGGCGCGGCCCGCAGCGTCGCGCCGGCCAGCATGAGGACGAGAATCCCGACGATCTTGGTTGCGCGCATTTTGTTCTCCATCCGATGGTACAGCAGGCGCGCGATGGCGCGCTCAGACGGGACGGCGCGCCTTGCCGGTGATCCGCTCGATCCGGATGCGCAGCACCGCCGTGCGGGAGTCGTGCGTGGCAATCGCCTTTTCAGCCGCCGGCGTCACCGCCCCGCAGAAGCGCACGGCCAGAAGTTCCAGCGCCCGCCGTTTTTCCAGGGGATCGGTCACCACCGCCGCCCGGCCGAAGACAATGGCGCTTTCGTAGACCGTGGACAGCAGATCGGGCAACACCTGGACGCCCGCGACCGCGCAGAAGGAAACCCGCTCTTCGTGTGCGATATTCTCCAGCTTGTGCCCCTCCGGGGCGCAGTGAATGTAGAGGGTGTCCCCGCTCACCACGTGGTTCACGGGCACGGCATAGGGCCAGCCGCCCGTGCCCAGCGTGGCCAACACGCCGTGCTCGGCCCGCGCCAAAATCTCTCTTGCCTGGTCCCCGGTAAGCGCCCGGTCGCTTCGCCGCATCTCCTTGAAAGCCGTCATCTCCCCGGTCTCATACACAGCTTAGCAAGGGTGCGGCGCTGCCATCCGGCGCGGACTGGATTGCGGCGCCCGTCAGGGCCGCGGGCACGCGCGGCGGCGGCGCAATAGGATCAGGCCACCTGCCAGTGCCGCGCCTGCAATCGTGCCCAGCGTTCCCGGCTCGGGAGTGAGATCGATCGTCCCGCTCCCGGTAGCCAGAATGGTTCCGTCCGGGCCCGTCAGCGTGTACGTTCCTACAAACTGGGACATGCCGGTGAAGTCGCCGTACAAGGCGTCGATGGCCGCCTGCTGCTGGGCGACGGTGCAGCCCGGGCAGTAGGCCGAATCCGCGTTTCCCGAACCCCTGCCGACGATCTCGTTGACAGGCTGGGTGTTTGGCCCGCTGGTGACATAGGTGTTGCCGGTCGGTCCGAAGATCACGCCTACGTATTGGTTGGAGTAGTTGTAGCTGCCTTCACCAAAGTCGAAGGAGAGCAAGCGGCCGGGGTCATTGCTGACGGCCGAAAACGACAGCTCGCTGAGGCTGATGTACGGGTCGCCCGGGCCGGCATCGATGACCAGGCCAAACAGCGGGCGGTTGCCGGATTCGTTGGCGTAAGCCGGGCCGAAAACATCGCCGGGATCGGCCAGACCGTCCCACGACGGAAAGCCGGTCACGATCATCTCGCTGGGGGAAATGATGGTCTGCTGGGTGTAGTAACTGGGACTGTTCGGGTCCCCGTAAGAACTCAGGCCGTTGGAGAGCGCATAAATGGCATTCGACACGTATTCGCTGTAGTTCGCCGAGCCAAAGATGTTGGGCGCCACCGACGGGTACACGGAGATGACTATACCGTCGCCATAGGCCGCGACCGCCAACACCGCCGAAAAGCCCAGTAAAGCGAAAAGTCTCCTGGTCATGAAATTCCTCCTGCCGCCCGGAACCTCAACCTTGGGCTCCCACGCCTGTCGGGCATCCCGGACTATTCGACTCCCTAATATAATGATTGCCCCGCCATGTCCCCAGCGCAACACCTTATGGGCCCATAACTAAGGGCAGTGGCCAGTTGATATCCGCTTGCCCGCGGCCAAAATCCCGCCCGCATCCGCAATTGCTGCAATCATATAGGGGTGGGGATGCGAAAACCGCGGCGCGGGCTGTAAGAAAACTGGGAGTGTAGCGTCTAACCGGTTCTGTCCAAATGAATCACGCGGAGCGCGAACGGCTATTCGTGGAACTGTTTGAGCAAAACCGGGCCAGCCTGCGCCGGCTGTGCTTCGGATACCTGACATCCGCCGGCGAGGTGGACGACCTGTTCCAGGAGATCATGACCAACGTCTGGAACAGCCTGCCTTCATTTCGTGGAGAGGCCAAAACCTCTACCTGGCTGTACCGCATCGCGGTCAATACGGCCATCATCCACCGCCGCAAGCGGAGGCCGTCGGAAGCGCTGGAGGACGTGCCCGACCAGCGCGCCAGCGCCCACCAGGACCTGGAGCGGCGCGAGCGTCTGGAGATGCTGCACCGCGCCATCGCCCGCCTGGGCGATCAGGACCGTCTCATCGTCTCGCTCCTGCTGGAAGGGCTCAGCTACCGGGAAATCGCCGACATCACGGGAATCACCGTGAACTATGTGGGAGTCAAGCTCGCGCGCATCAAACAGGCGTTGGAACAGATCGTTACGGAGGTCGGCCATGGCACGGCTTGAGGAACTCCAGCAACTGTGGCAGAGCCAGCCCCAGCCGCCGGCTGCCGCGGTGGACTCGCGCGGCATGCGGTTGGCGCTCGGCGGCTTCGCCCGGCGGCAGAACCTGATCCACTCCGTCAAAGCGGTTCTCCTGGTGTGGCTCGTCTGGCTCCCCCTGGCGTGGGTGGGGCTTTCGGCGCTCACCGTGGCCGGGGCGGCGATTCTCCTGGGCGGTGCGCTCGCCGTGCTGATTACGGACTGGCGCAGCCAGTTGGGCATTGCACGCCTGGATTTCACCAAGCCTTCGGCCGGCTTCGTGGACAGCGTACTGGAGCGGCTGCGCGATCCCAACGCGCTCTTCCGCCGGCGGTTCTGGCAGCACGTAATTCCCCTGTCCGCCGGCATCAACCTGCTTTTCGCCACGCACTGGGCGATGGCGCCGCCGCGGTCCCGCATCGCGGCCCACCTGGCGGTGACGCTGGCGCCCCTGGCCGGTTACGCGCTGGGCCTGAAGATCCGGAGGATGCGGTACACCGCCGCGTACCGGCCCATCATCGAGCGGCTGGAGGCCATGAAGAAAGCGCTGGAGGAGCAGCCCCAATGAACTGGAAGCGTATCGGCGATTTGATCCGGCTGCGCTACAAGCTGATGTGGGCCAGAACGCGCTTGCGCAGCGGCAAGATCGCGCTCTTCGCCATCGGATACCTGCTGGTGGCGCTGCTGGCCGCCCTGCTGGCGGCCGGCGGCCTGGGCGCGGGCATCCTGGCCATCCGCACCGGCCAGGCCGAGCGCATGGCGCAGGTGGTGCTCTCGGGCCTCTTCGTGAATGCGGTTTTCGGCTCCGTGCTGCTGGGATTCGGCATGAACGCGGTGTTCGGCGACGTCGAGCTGCGGCGGTTTCCCCTGCGCCGGCGCGAGCGTTTCGTGGCCCGCCACTTCCTGGGGATGGCCGACCCGTTCTGGTTTTTCATCCTGGCGCTGGAAGCCGGCCTGGTTGTGGGCCTGTACGTTTATGGCACGTATTCGTTCTGGTACGGCGCCCTGGCGGTGCTGCTGCTGCACGTGTGCAGCTACCTGCTGACGCGCGTGGTGGGTGTGTGGGCCGAGAATCTGATGAACACCCGGTCCGGGTCCATGGTGGTGCTGGGGCTCATTCTGGCGCTCTCGCTCGTGCCGGGCACGCTGATGCCCATGCTGAAGAAGAATCCCGCGCTGGCGGCTGGGAGCCTGGCCGTGCTGCGCTACACGCCCCCATTTGGCGCGGCGGCGGCGATGACGCACCAGGGGCCGCGGGCATTCCTCGGCATGGGATTGATCGCGCTTTGGGCCGTGGGCCTGGCGGCGGTGCTGGCGGCCCTGGAGCGCCGTCCCGCCGGCCGGCGGCAGGCCGCGGCGAACGTCGGCGTTGCCTGGGAGAGTCCCCTGGACCGCGTAGCCTCGCTGTTCGGTCCGCGGATGGCTCCACTGGTGGGCTACTGGCTGCGCTTCTATCTGCGCAACAACCGCTTCCGCATGCTGTACCTGTTCTCCCTGCCCCTGGCCGCGTTCATCGTTTACAACCTGGGCCAGATCCCCAAGTGGGTCGCCAGCCCGTTCGTGGCCGCCCTCGGTGCGCTCCCCATCGTGGCCTTCATGGGCACGTCGCGCATCGCCGTCAATCAATACGGGTACGCCGGCGGGGCTTTCCGGCGCTTCTTCCTGTTCCCCACCGATTCGGCCGCCAGCCTGCGCGCGGGCAGTTATGCCGCGGTGCTGTTGAGCGCGGCCATGATTCCGCCGACGGCCATCCTCTGGGCGGTGTTCGCGCCGCGTCCCCTCGACCCGCGCGTGGTGCTCATGCCGGCGATCGACGCCGTCACCGCGCTCTTCGCGTTTCACGCGATCGGCTTGTGGACCACGCTGTACGGGCCGCGCCGCGGGGATTACGACAAGAGCATCGGCAACGACCTGTCGCTCATGGGCAACATCGTGGTGATCGGCTCCACTTTCGCGTGCATCTTCGCGCCGATAGCGCTGGGGCGGGCCGCGACCCCTGCCAACTGGTGGCTCGCGCTTCCGCCGGCGGCGCTGGCGGCGGCGTTCTACGCGGCGTCCCTGCGCGGCGCCAGCGCCGTGTTCCCCGGAAGGCGCGAACGGCTGCTGGCGGTGCTGGAAGGTAAGGCCTAAATCGATGACTCCTCAAACCGACGCAATTCGCATGACCAACCTGGTGAAGCGCTACGGCCAGACGCTGGCGGTGGACAGCCTGTCTCTGAGCGTGCCCCAGGGCTCCATGTTCGGCTTCCTGGGGCCGAACGGATCGGGCAAGAGCACCACCATCGGCTGTCTCACCGGACTGCTCGACCCCACCGCGGGCTCGGTCGAAATTCTGGGCAGCCCGTTCACCGCCGAGAGCGCCGGGCTGAAGCGGCGCATGGGCGTGATGCCGGAGACGCTGGGCCTGTTCGATCCGCTCTACGCCCACGAGTTCCTGGCGTTCGTCGCCCGCATGTATGGCCTGGAGGAATCCGACGTGCGCCGCCGCGTCACCGAGTTGCTGGCCGCGCTCGACCTGACGGACGCCCGCAAGACGCTGGCGGAATTCAGCACCGGCATGCGCAAGCGCGTGGCTTTCGCCGCCTCCGTGATCCACTCCCCCGACGTGCTGTTCCTCGACGAGCCCTTCGAGAGCATCGACCCGGCCGGCGTGGCGCTCTTGAAGCAGTGGCTGCGCCGTTTCACGGAACAGGGCCGCACCGTGTTCATCACCAGCCACGTGCTGGAAACCGTGGAGCGGCTGTGCGACCGGGTGGCCATTATCACCAAGCCCGGCAAACTGGTCTGGCAGGGCGGCATCACCGTGCTGGCCGGCGAGGGCGCAATCCATCACGACGGCAAGGACTTCGGGTCGCTGGAAGCGCTGTTCCTGCATTTGACGGGCGAAAGGTACACGGATCTGAACTGGCTCTGAGAAAACTGCCGGATCTTTTCTTCGAGTAACATCGTAGTACCGGATATGCGAACCGTTCACTGGCCAATCCTTTTGACATTTGTGTCTCTGACCGCCTTCGGGCAGACTCCCGCGCCGCGCCTGGAGTTCGAGGTGGCTTCCATCAAGCCGGCCGAGCAGCCCGGCGCCAACATGCAGGTCAGCGTCGGACTGCACATCGACGGCGCCCAGGTGAGGTTCACCTACTCGTCGTTGAAGGATTTGCTTGGCATGGCGTACCGCGTCAAACGTTACCAGGTGGACGGCCCGGACTGGATCGCCTCCGAGCGCTTCGATATCGCCGCCAAGCTGCCGGAGGGCGCCAAACGCGAGCAGGTTCCCGAGATGCTCCAGGCGTTGCTCGCCGACCGGTTCCAGCTCACCTTGCACCACAGCACCAAGGAGTTGCCCGTGCTCGCGCTGGAGGTTTCCAAAAGCGGGCTCAAGATGAAGGAATCGTCGCCCGATCCCGAGGCCAATTCCGGAGCGGGAAACATCGACGTGGCCGCCACCGGGGGTCCCTCGGGCGTGTCGGTGAGCTTCGGCAGGGGCGCGTACTACACCTTCGCGGACAACCGGTTCGAGGGCAAACGGTTGAGCATGGCGGCCCTGGCGCTTTCACTGGACCGCTATGCAACCGACCCGGTGGTCGACATGACCGGCCTCGCCGGGGTTTACGATTTCGTGCTGCAACTTACGCCCGAGGATTACCGCGCCATGCTGATCCGCTCGGCGATCTCGGCGGGCGTGTCGCTTCCGCAGGAGGCTTTGCACTGGGCCGACGGCAACACCGCCGACTCGCTGGCGGCGTCGCTTGAGAGCCTCGGCCTCAAGCTGGAACGCCGCAAGGCGCCCATCGAGACGCTGATCGTCGACAAGGCCAGCAAGACCCCGACCGCCAATTAGGCGGAGCGCCAGCGATCACACGGCCCCGGACCCCGGCGGACCGGCGCGGCGCGGCCATCTGCTACGATGTAACTTCCCGCCCATTATGCCGTTGCGCTTTTATAACACGCTCACCCAGCAGGTGGAAGACTTTTCGCCCGCCAGCCAGGGCGTCGTTCGCATGTACACCTGCGGCCCCACCGTGTACGACTATGCCCACATCGGCAATTTCCGCACGTTCACCTTCGTGGACCTGCTGCGGAAGTGGCTCCGCGCCAGCGGATTCCGGCTCGATCACGTCATGAACGTGACCGACGTGGACGACAAGATCATCCGCAACGCGGTGGCCCAGCGCAAAACCCTGGCCGATTACACCCGCGTCTATACCGAGGCCTTCCTGGAAGACTGCGCCACGCTGCGGCTGGAGCGTCCCGAACGCCTGGTCGCCGCCACCGCCCACATCGACGACATGGCGAACGCCATCGAGCGCCTGCAGGACTCCGGCCACACCTACCGGAGCGAGGGCTCGGTGTACTTCCGCATCTCCAGCTTTCCGGGCTACGGCAAGTTGTCGCACAACGATTTCAGCGGCAACCTCTCCGGCGCGCGCGTGGACGTGGACGAGTACGACAAGGCCGACGTCCGCGATTTCGCGCTCTGGAAAGCGCCCAAGGAGGGCGAGCCCTTCTGGGAGACGCCCATCGGCGCGGGCCGTCCCGGGTGGCACATCGAGTGCTCCGTGATGGCCATCAAGTACCTGGGAGATACGCTGGACATCCACGCGGGCGGCGTCGATCTGGTTTTTCCGCACCACGAGAACGAAATCGCCCAGTCGGAATCGCTCACCGGCAAACCGTTCGCGCGCTTCTGGCTGCACGCCGAGTTCCTGATGGTGGAGGGACAGAAGATGTCCAAGTCCCTGGGCAACTATTTCACCCTGCGCGACCTGCTGGCGCGCGGCTGCCAGCCGGAAGCCATCCGCTACCTGCTGGCTTCCGTGCCCTACCGCAAGCAGCTAAATTTCACCTTCGACGGGCTCAAATCGGCCGCCACCGCCATCGTCCGCCTGCGCAATTTCAAGCTGCGCCTGGAAACCGCCGGCTTCGCCGCGGGATCGAGCGCGCAGTTGACCGCGCGCGCCGCCCAAGCCGCGCAGGCTTTCAGCGACGGCATGGACGACGACCTCAACACCGCCGCGGCGCTGGCCGCCGTCTTCGAATACGTGCGCGACGCCAACATCGCCATGGACGCCGGCGAGTTTCTCGGCGGCAACGTGGCGGAAGCGCTCGGTGTCCTGCGCCGGTTCGACAGCGTGTTCGACGTCCTCAATCCCGGCACGCGCGCCGGACAGCTTTCCGACGCCCAGGTGGAAGAAAAGATTGCCGCGCGCGACGCCGCCCGGAAGGCCCGCGATTTTGCGGGCGCCGACCGGATCAGGCGGGAACTTCTGGAGCAGGGCATCGTGCTCGAAGACACCAAGAGCGGCGTCCGCTGGAAACGAAAGTGAAGTTGAGGCGGCTCTCGCAGACGGGAGGGAATTTGCAGATTCACAGCAAGGCCGTTCACGCCGGAGACCGCAAACCGGCCGGGAAGCACATTCCCGTCACCACGCCCATCTGCACGGCGGCGAGCTTCTCCTACAGCTCCATGCAGCAGCTCGACCGCGTGCTGGGGCGGGAAGAGCCGGGCTACGCCTACGCCCGCTACGACAATCCCACCAACGCCGCGCTCGAGGAGCAGGTGTGCGCTCTCGAAAACGCCCACGGCGCGCTGGCCTGCGCTTCCGGCATGGCGGCTCTCCACGCGGCCCTAATCGTGGCGCTGGCCGGCCGGCGGAAGTCCGTGGTGGCGGCCGACGCTCTCTATGGCGCCACCGTCAACCTGCTGCTATACGTGCTGCGGCCCATCGGCGTTGCTATCCACTTCGCCGACGCGTGCGATCTGGACGCCTTGCGCGCGGCCGTCGCCGAAGCGCAGCCCGGCTGCATCCTGGTCGAGAGCATTTCCAATCCGCTCCTGCGGGTGGCGCCCATGGACCGTATCGCGGAAATCGCCCGCCAGGCGGGCGCCGCGCTGGTGGTCGACAATACCTTCGCCACGCCGCTCATCGTCCGCCCGCTGGAACTGGGCGCGCACTTCAGCGTGCACAGCCTGACCAAGTACCTGTCGGGCCACGGCGACGTGCTGGGCGGCGTGGTGGTGACCGGCCAGGACCACTTCGCGGACCTGCGGGCGCTCTCGCGGATCGTGGGCGGCGTGCTGGGACCGTTCGAAGCGTATCTGACCATGCGCGGCATCAAGACCTTCCCGCTGCGCATGGAACGGCAGTGCGCCAACGCCGCCCTGGTGGCGGCCTGGCTGGCGCGCCATCCCCGCGTGGAACGCGTCCACTTCCCCGGCGCCGCCGCCCACCCCGACGGCAATACCATCCGCCGCCTGTTTCCGCCCGGCCTGCGCGGCGCCGTGGTGAGCTTCGAGATCCGCGGGGCCGGCCGGGAAGAGGTGTTCCGCTGCATGGACGCCCTGCGGATGATCGTGCCCGCCACCTCCATGGGCGACGTGCACAGCATGATGCTCTATCCCGCCATGAGCTCCCACCGCGAGATCTCGCACCACCAGCGCGAGCGCATGGGCATCCGCGACAACCTGGTGCGCCTCTCGGTGGGCATCGAGGCCGCCGAAGACATCGTCGCCGACCTGGAACAGGCGCTGGGGTAGAATGCCGGGCGCTTCGCATTCGCTCCTGATCGGCACGCCCTGCTACGGCGGCCAGGTGAGCTGGCTCTACGCCATGTCGCTGCTCAAACTGCAGAAGGCCTTCGCGGAACGCGCCTGGCCGGTGGGCTTCCTGCTGCAGGCCGGCGACGCGCTGATCGTGAGGGCGCGCCAGACCATCGTCTCCCATTTCCTCGACCAGCCCGGCGCCACCCACCTGCTGTTCATCGACGCCGACATCGGCTTCGAGCCCGAGCAGGTGTTCCGTCTGCTGGAATTCGACGCCGATTTCACCGCCGCCGCCTATCCCGTGAAGCAGATCGCCTGGGACCTGATGCCCGCCGCCGTGGCGGCCGGACGCACGCCGCTCGAATCCGCCACGCTCTCCTATGTGGTCGAGCGCGATGCCTCGGAAAACCTGGCCATGCGCCGCGGTTTCGTCAAAGCGCGCTATGCCGGCACGGGCTTTCTGATGATCCGGCGCTCCGCGCTGGTCTCCATGATCGAACGCTATCCCGAGCTGCGCTACACCCACGAGCACAAGGCGGGCGATCCGCTGGAGGGCAGCCGCTGGAGATCCGCCCTGTTCAACTGCATGGTGGATCCGGCCACCGGCATCTTCCTCAGCGAGGATTTCAGCTTCTGCAAGCGATGGACCGAGATGGGCGGCGAGATCTGGGTGGATTGCCAGAGCCGTCTCAACCACGTGGGCGTGATGGTGTACCGGGGCAACCTGAGCGCCAGGGCCGATCTGCCTTCCGAATAAGACCGGCCCTATCGCTCACGGCCGCCGCGCGGCATCGCCCGGGCTCGGCCGCCTGGCGCTGCCCCTATAATCTAAGGAGGTGGGGAAATACTACGTACAAAATTTTGGCTGCCGGGCTACGCAGGCGGACGGCGCGGCCGTGGAAGCGCTGTTGGCGGCCAAGGGCTTCGATGCCGCCGGGGACCGCGCCACAGCCGACCTGGTGGTGCTGAACACCTGCACCGTCACCTCCGCGGCCGATGACGACGTGCGGCAGGCCATCCGCCGCGTGCACCGCGAGAACCCGCGCGCGCGCATCCTGGTCACCGGCTGCTACGCGCAGCGCGCCCCGCGCGAGCTCTCCCAGATGCCCGGCGTCGAATGGGTGGTGGGCAATTCGCACAAGGGTCAGATCGGCGACCTGGTGAGCTTCGCCGCAGCGCCTGTGCCCGGTGCCGCGCCGTATCACGGCAACATTTTTGTGGGCGACATCTTCGCCCAGCAGGACTTCCTCTCGGCCCCGGTCGAGGACGCCTCCGGCGACCGCACGCGGCCCAACCTCAAGATCCAGGACGGATGCAACAACCGCTGCTCGTTCTGCATCATCCCGTTCGTGCGCGGCCGCAGCCGCAGCGCGCCCGCCGATGCGGTGGTGGCGCAGGTGCGCGGGCTGGCCGGGCGGTATCGCGAGGTGGTGCTGAGCGGCATCAACCTGGGCCGCTGGGGCCGCTGGGGCCGCGAGCCGGGCAGCAGCCTTCGCCTGGCCGGGCTGCTGCGCCGGCTGCTGGCCGAGACCGCGGTCGAGCGCTTGCGCCTCAGCTCGGTTGAACCCATGGATTTCTCCGACGACCTGCTGGAACTGATGGCGTCGGAGCCGCGCATCGCCAGCCACGTGCACGCGCCCCTGCAGAGCGGCTCCGAGAGCATTCTGCGGCGCATGCACCGCAAGTACCGGCCGCGCCACTACGCCGAGCGCGTCCTCAAAGCCCGCGCCTTGATGCCGGACGCCGCCATCGGCGCCGATGTGATGGTGGGCTTTCCGGGCGAAACCGACGCGGATTTCGCCGACACCGTGCAGTTAGTCGAAACGCTTCCGTTCACCTACCTGCACGTGTTCACTTACTCGGAGCGCCCCGGCACGCCGGCCGCGGAAGCCGCCGCGAGCGTCCCCATCCCCGTGCGGAAAGAGCGCAACCGCGTGCTGCGCGATCTGGCGGAGGTTAAGAACCGGAGCTTCCGCGAGCGGATGGTGGGGCGGACGCTCTCGGCCGTCACGCTGCACCAGCCGGGGGTGGCGCTGACGGAGAATTACCTGAAGGTCTCGCTCGCCCGCGAGCGGGAGGGGAATGCCATGGTGGAGCTGCGGATCGGCGGGTTGACCAGGCGTGGGCTGCGGGAAGCGGCCGGGTAGCAATCGCCCGCCGGCCGGACGCCGCTGAACTCCGGCGGGCTTCCGTCGCTAGAGCGGGTCGCGGTGTCGATCTCTTCCGCTGGCGGCCGGGATCCGGTTCCGCGATGGCGCAAGCCGCGGCCTGAACGGTCAAGCTTCCTCACCGTAATCGTGTCGCCGGACCGCCGCGTCCTCAGTCAACGGAGCGGGGGTGCCTGCCGGCCGCTCCTGGCAATCCCCAGCCCTTGAAAGCCGCCTTGTATCCGGCCCCCATCAGGGCTGCGAGCTGCAGGGTGGGAGACTGGTCTTCGGCCGGGACGCGGGCATAGCCGCGCTTCGCCGGCTCGTTTTGAGACAGGGTTTTGAGGCGCTGGGAGGCCGGGTTCCGCGCGCTCCGCGCGGTGTCTCAAAACCTTTCGAGACGCGTTACCAGCACGAACCTGAGCCAGGAGAATTGGCTCAGTGGCCGCAACCTCCGGGACGGGAAACACCCCCATCACGGTGACGGCTTCCTCCAACGCGCGATCCACCCAATCGCCGCCGGCGAAAATCACCGTCACGTCGCATGCTGTGGAAGTGACGCATAAGGGCACCACTTGCACATGCGGCCTGGCTTTGGGCACGGCCACCCAACCCGCTGCCGGCGCTAGCTGGGCGGTGGGAGTCATCGCGCCGGCGGTAGGCAGTTGGACATCGTCCAACAACGGCTCCACGCGGCTGATTATCGCCGCCAGCGCCAACGCCGGGAGCGGCTGAATACCGTCCGCAGTCAGACCCTGACCGCAACCGACACGGACGCGTCGATTTCGGGGGTGTCGGGCACTATCGCGGTGTTGCAATACGGTAAGTGCGACACCAACCAGGACGGAAAAGTCAACGTGGTGAACGTGGTGGACGTTCAGATCGTAATCAACGCCGCCCTGGGATTGGGCTGCACGGCGAAGTGGAGCGGAGAGGGAACGGGCGGCGCCGAATGGAACCGCGCCGGTGGCTCCCGGCGATCCGTGGAGACCGTGCGGGCACCAACGGAACTCTTGAAGCGGATCTGGTTGAAGCCGCGCCCTTCGCCTCCGGACCGCGGGCCACGGGTGCACGACATAAAAGTGGGCGATTCAGGCGGCCAGTGAACGGGACGCCCAGTAGTCCTCGAACTTTCCGCTGAGGCGAGTGCAGCGGAGAGCGATGATGGCGTTGGCACCGCGCACCGTCCAG
>Ga0326728_10002086_pt1 | contig 67974 bp, 70 predicted proteins | sample MB3enrmetagenome_FD_207602 | JGI IMG/M metagenome (GOLD analysis project Ga0326728, IMG submission 207602) | Lab enriched peat soil microbial communities from McLean, Ithaca, NY, United States - MB31MN | ecosystem: Environmental > Terrestrial > Soil > Wetlands > Peat | place: USA: New York... | reverse complement strand
AGACGGGGCACCCTCTCCTCGGGCGAAACGTAGCTGAACATCCCGGCTTGCTGGTCATCGTTTCCGCGCATGAGAACAGTTCATCACAGAAATGTTCTGGACGCTAGGTTTTTCAGCAGCCTGCTAGGGGAGCGCCAGAAACACAAGGGGCCAAGATCTTTGTTGTCGCCACGTATGGGGCATGTTGATGGTAGATTGTGTCGATGTTTTGCATCGGTGTAGATTTCGCATCACAGCCCAACAAGACGGCACTTTGTGCGATCGAATGGACCGGCGTCGAGGCACGAGTCCAGGACTGCCGTCTGAACGTTTCAGACGCCGATGTAGAGGCGAACGCAGAGGGGGCCGATAAGGTCGGAATCGACGTACCCTTCGGGTGGCCGCAGACGTTCGTTGCGGCGGTTACCGCCTACCACCAACGCCAGGCCTGGCCCTCAGCGACCAGGCTGGCGCTCCGGTATCGCCGTACGGATCTATACGTCCACAATGCCACCTCAAGGTGGCCGCTCAGCGTGTCATCGGACCGCATCGCATGCACGGCTTTCCGAGCAGCCGCCTTACTGTCGCGGATGGAACAGCGCCATGGCCCGATCGACCGCACCGGCTCCGGAAAATTCGTCGAAGTATACCCACGCGCGGCGCGGGACCGTTGGGGTATCACCTCACCCGGCGCCCTGGCGGCAGCGACGAAGAACCGCCTAATCTTACCGGACGCTCTCGCGGCGCGGTGCCGCCAATCTGAACACTGTTTCGATGCGCTCGTCGCAGCCCTGGCTGCCAGAGCTGCCGCAATCGGATACTGTGATTCCGTGCCCGAATGCGATCTGGAAGCCGCTACGGTCGAGGGATGGATCGCACTGCCGCAGAGGGAAAGCCTCGCACGGCTCTGGTCCGCCCGGTAGTCCACCGGATTCAGACCACCAAGTCGGCTTCCAGCCGGCGACCCCCAGGGATTCCGCCTGGCAAACGCCGGACGCGTGATTTTCCGCCATGCGCCCGATATCACGCGACGAGAAAGGCGTCCGGATCGATCTCCTCCTGCTTGAGAATGGCCCGCAGCGTTCCTTCCGGCATGTCGCCGGGATGATTTGGAATCGTTGTGTACCGGTCCGCCGCGGGGCTGTTCCAGATTTCATGACTGCCCGCGGCCTGGCGGTCAAACTGAAATCCGGGCGCCTCCAGCCTTCGCGCGATTTCGCGGTAACGGGAACCTGCAAGACAGCCCGCTTCAGGCGGCCACCATGATCGTATAATCGCGTCGCGCGGAGACGGGGGCAAGCGAGATTGGTCCCTCGCGCTCACCGCGAGCTTCGATGATCTTCCGGGCCACATCGCGGGCGATGTCCAGAGCTTCGGCAACCGTGCGCCCTTGTGCCACCAGCCCCGGCAGTTCATCGGATGTTGCCAGGTACAACCCTTCGGGTAGCTCCTCAACCCTGACCTCAATGGCGAGTTCCATTTGCGAAACGATTGTAGCAATGTGGGCCCGGCGATAATCGCCCAGTTAAGGCCGACGCAGCCGCCACGCGCGTCCCTACGCCGCGGTATCTGATCTGACCACCGAGACCTTCACGCGATAACCCAGGGAGGCCAGGATGCGAATCAGGAGGTCACTGGACACGTGCTCCAGATCGTCGTTCAGGATCGCAGTCACCCTGGTTCGTGAAGTGCCTGCTCGCTTCGCGATGTCCGCGTGAGTGATCTTCCGCAGTCGCACGACTTCCTTAAGTCGCTTCAGCAGCGCATGCTGAACCTGCCACTCCCTGGCCGCGACGCCGGAGAGTCCCAGGGCGCCAGCGAGTTCTTCTGGCGTCCTTGCAACGATCGGCTTTAGTTTATGCATCGAGAAGCTCCTTCAGGCGTTTCCTGGCCACCTCGATTTCCAGAGGAGGCGTCCGCTGGGTCTTCTTGACGAAGGCGTGAAAGACCAGAACGCCCTGAGATGAGGCGGTGTAGTAAAACGCGCGAAAACTGCCGTCCTCCCCCTTCACCCGGAGTTCCGAGACCCCAGCAGCGACACCCGGCATTGGCCGGGAACTGGGCATTCCAAGTTGCTCCCCCATCTGCAGGCGAAAGAGTCCCTTCCCCAGGCGAATTCGTACTTCTCTCGGAAACCGGCGTATTATCTCCCGCGCCTTCGGATGAAGCACGATCGGACGCACAATCCTAGTGTATCAAACATGAGACATCGAGACGCTGTCGCGATGGTCTGTGGAAAAATTCGGTCACCGGTGCCCTACATCCAACAACCCCTTTCTTCCCCATCACTTGACTCCGCCGAATCTCAAACGCAAGCCCCTCCCCGTGCTACCCCTTGAAGCGGAACGATAACACCATGCCACACCCCCAAACCCCCGTCTCCCCCAAGCAACTCGCCGCCAACCGCGCCAATGCCGCCAAATCCACCGGCCCGCGAACCGCCCCGGGCAAGGCCCGCTCCGCGCAAAATGCCCGTAAGCACGGCTTCACCGCCTCCACCTTCGCCGTCGTCCGCCTCGAAGATCTCCAGGAGGTCGCCCACCTAAAGGACGACCTCGTGGCCCTTTACCGGCCCGTCAACTCCCAGGAACTCTTCGCCCTCGAGCGCATCGCCCTCGCCCAGCAGGCGCTCCTCCGCGCCGCCCGCCTCGAAGCCGGCCTCTTCATCACCGCCCTCAACTCGGCCTGCGACTGCCTCGGCAGCCCGATCGAACTCATGAACCCGGAACTCGCCGGCAATGGCGATATCGAAATCACGCGCCAACAGAACTGCAACTACCTGCTGGGCGAAGGCTTCCAGCAGATGGCCCGCAAGTCCAACAGTTGGTCCCTGTTCCTGCGCTATCAGGCCCAGGCGGAACGCCACTATCGCCGCGCGGTCGAGGAGTTCGAGCGCCTCAAAGCCCTGCGGGACGAACTACCCGACGAAGTACTATCAAACCAACCAAACGAACCCATTTCCGACCCCCAACCCGAACAAAACGAGACCACTTCCGCCCCCGACGGAACGAACCCGTCTGCCCCCGAAAACCCCGCTCCCGCAACAGGCAATCCGGACGGCACCCCTGCGCCGGAGGCGCAATGCCGCCCTGCCGAGGGCCTCAGCGAGCCCGCCGGCACTCCCAGGTCAGCACGCGAGCTTCGGGGGCCTCGATCGCCACGGCGCCCGCGTAGCCCGGTCCGGGGTCGAGTTCGGCGATGAACCATCCGGGGCCCATCGCCTCGCCCACCCCGCGAATTCCGATGCCCCGCGCCTTGAGGTATGCTTCGCGCCTCGTCCACAAGCGGAAGAAGGCTGTCAAAGAATCACCGATCTCCCGCACCTCCTCAGCCGGCAGAAACCGTTCCGCAATGTGGATGACGTCGATTCCCTCGCGCACCTGCTCGACGTCCACGCCAATTTCGCCCTGCGCGATCGCGTACAGCGCCACGTCCCCCGAGTGCGACATACTGAACCGGAACGGCCCCTCGACCCGCGGCTTGCCCAACTTCGTATGAGCGAATCGCAGCGCTTCGGGCGAACAGCGCAGATAAAGCGCGAGAATACGCCGCAGCGCCGAGTGCGCCGCAATGAACCGGATTCGGTCCCGCTCAAAGTGAAACCGCGCCGCGCGCTCGCGCTCGCGTTCATCGAGCAGGGCGCCTGTTTCGGCAGCGGTCAGCTCCGCGCGCCAGACGTGGATCTCGCCATCGTTCAGGCGCAACTCCTCCGGAGGAGCGCTCCACATCAGCGCTTCCCCGCGAGCTCTCCGAGATCCGCGGCCAGCGTTTCGAAAAATGCGTCGCGGCTCGTATTCGCAAAGAAATGACCGCCGGGAAAAACATGTACGGCGAAGGAAGACGTCGTCTGCCGCGCCCACCCCTCCAGGTGCTCGCGCGTGACGTTCGGATCCTCCGCGCCGCCGTAGGCGCGAATCGGGCAGGCCAGCGGGGGCTGCTCGGAGTAGACGTAGTTGCGGTAGAGAGCCGCGTCGGCCCGCAGGACCGGAAGGAGCAGGCGCAGCAGCTCGGGATTGTCGAGTACGCTCGGCGGAACGCCTTCCAATCCGCGAAGCTCGCCGATAAACTCCGCTTCCGTCGGCTCGGGCCCAGGCACGTGGCCGAGCCGGTATTGCGGCGCGCGGGCGGCCGAAACGATCAGGCAAGCGGGCAATGGCCGGTCCGAGGCGCACAGCGCGCGCGACAATTCGAACGCGACCGCCGCGCCCATGCTTTGTCCGTAGAAGGCGAACGGAGCGTCGAGATACGGCTCGATCGCTTCCCCGAGCGCGGTGACCAGCTCCCGCATGCTCGCCGGCATTGGCTCGGAGGCGCGGTTTTCCCGTCCCGGCAGCCGCACCGGGCAGAGAATAACCGGGGACACCCCGGGCTCGCTGCGTACAACGTTCGGCTGGCGGACGCGCGCGGGGGTGTCCCCCGGATTCAACTCTTCGCTCCAGCCATGGAACACACTCACGCCGCCGCCGGCGTGCGGAAACGAGAACAGCCGGATCGCGCCCGGCGCAACCGCATCCGCGCCCGGAAACCAGGCGTTCGACGGCGCTGTGTGCATCCGGCGGAGTCTCAGCGCGAGAAGCCGCCGCTTCTCGGGCGAGAGCTTTTCCGTGAGTTTCTCCGCCGCCGGCACGGGCACGGAGAGCGCTCGTTTCGGCGACGCGGTAACGCGTTTCAGCAGCTCTTCGAAGGGCGCGGCGCTCAGATTCTCGACGAAACGGAGCGCCGCCTGGCGGGATACGCAGGCAAGCTGCTCATAGCGCTCGCTGCTCGTGAGGAGTGCCGTCAGCGCGTCACACCATGGCCCGAGGTCCTGTTCCGGCACGTCCGCCACAGGCACCATCCGTTCATCGAGCGCCGGCCGGTATTTCTCAATCGGCCGCACGGGCAGCAGGTAGTCGCAGCCCATCATCGCTTCCGGAATCCCGCCCACGTTCGCGGCCAGCACGGGCACGCCGCGCAGCATGGCTTCGAGGATCATTCGCGACCGCGCCTCGGCCCACAGCGAGGGCGCCAGCAGAACGCGCGTGCGCGCCAGAAGATCGTCGATATGATCGACCGGGTCGAGAATCCGGATGTTCGGCCGCGCTTCGAGCGCCGCCCGGTCGGCTGCGTTCGTGCCCCAGGTCGGCACGGCAGCGAACCAGACCCGCGGCATGCGGCCGGCGAGCGCGAGGAAAATCGAGATGCCTTTGACGGCGCACGGGTTCACCAGCGTCACGAAGTCGTTCGAGAGGCTGCCCAGCGCGGGGTACGGCCCCGCGTCCATCAGCGAGATGGGCACGTGGACCGCGTCGATCGAGCCCCAGCGGCGAATGTAATCCGCCACGTACTGGCTCACTCCGACTACCGCGTCGGCGCGGCGCAGCATCTCCGTCTTGGCCGCGCTCGGAAAGGCGCAATCCGGGCCGAACGGCAACGCCAGGGTCGCGCGCGCAAGGTAAACCACGCGAGCGGTTCCGGTTTTGAGCGCGACCTCGAAGAGCATCTGGGCGGGATCGTCGGTCGAGCTCAGAATGACGTCCGGCTCGAACCGGGCGATCTGCTCCGCCAGGTAGGCGCGCAGGTTCGGATGATCCGTAAGGACATGGACGTCCACTCCGTTGTGGCGGAACGTGACCACGCCATCGGCCGCGGAGATTACGGCGATCGCGTGGGCGGCAAGCTCGCCGAGGTACGCCTCGTGCGGTTGCGGGCCCAGGCTGCCGATTCGCGCCACCGCGCGGCACTCGTGGCCGAGGGCGGCCAGGGCCTCGACCAGCAGGCGGTTCGACTTGTCGCCGCCGCCGTGGGCCGGGTAGTAGAGCGAGTTTTGCGCCAGCAGGATGCGCATTCAGCTTGGATCGTGGCCCGCCGAAGTTGGCTTCGCGCGCAGCCGTTTCAGCAGCAGGGCGCGCTTCTCGGGGGACAGCGCCTCGGCTCGGGGCGGCTCGCCGCCGGGCGGCTCCGCGGATCGGCCGGCCGGCTCGAGCGCGGTGAGGAACTCCACGATCCGCTCCGGCCGGATGCTCCGCACAAAGCCGAGCGCCGCCTGGCGGGAGCGCTCGGATTCGATTTCGTAGTGCTTCCGATCGGTCAGCAGCTTTTCCAGGGCCGCGGCCCAAATCCCGATGTCGATTTCCGGAAGCACCGGCTTCGGCATGCCGTGCTCGTCGAACACCGCTTCGAACCGTTCGATTCCGGCCACCGGAACGATCGAGCCCGTGCCGCGCTTTGCTTCGGCCAGGCCGCCGGAATCGCTCGCCACGGCCGGGATGCCGCGCAGCATGGCCTCCATGACGCTCAGCCCGAAGCCTTCGTACCACAGCGAAGGCATCAGCAGCACGCGCGTCTGCTCCAGAAACCGCTCGATGTTCCGCACGTTCGGAAGCAGGCTGATATTCGGCCGGCGCTCCAACTCGTTGCGGTCTTTGGTGGTGGTGCCCCAACCGGGAAGCGCGCCGAAGGCGTGCTGGGGCAGGCGGTCCGCCAGCGCGAGAAAGATCGAGATGCCTTTCACCGCGCAGGGGTTGATCATCGTGACCAGGCCGCGGTCGAACCGGGCCAGATTCGGGAAAGGCCCACCGCCATAGATTGGCGGGTGCATGACGGCGGCTTCCCGTCCGGTGTGCTCGCGAACATAGGCGGCCGTGTGCTGACCGATCGCAATGACCCCGGCGGCGCGCCGGACGATCTCCGTCGCCTCGGGGTCCGGGTTCCAACTGGCCGGGCCGAACGGAAAGAACTGCGGGGTATGAGCGAGGTAGACGATCCGGCCGGAGGCGGATCGCGCCGCCTCGCCGAGCAGCACGTGGCCGACATCCTCGGAGGACACCAGCACCCAATCCGGCTGGAATTCGCGAATCTGATCGCGCAGCACCGCGACCAGCCGGGAGCGCTCGGCAACCGCATAGATCGCGACCCCGCCGCGCGTCAAACAATCGATACCGGCGGAGGCCGAAGCGCGGCGCCATTCCGGCTCTGTCTCCTCTTCTTGCGCCTGCCGGCCGGCAATGGAAGAGGCCAGCGCCGGAGCGACAACCCGGCAGACGTGCCCGTCGGAGGCAAGGATCTCCAGCCAAACCAGGTTGCTGCGCGTCGCCCCGCCGCGGGGCGGCACATACGACGCGTTCGCTGTGAGCAGAATCCGCATTCGGATCTACGGCGTTCCCCCGCCCTCCTGAGCCAGCAACTGGCGGACCTCTTCGTCCGTGAGCTTGTCCAGTTCCGCGATCAAAGCGGCATACTCTTCCGTGCCGGCCTGCTCGATCTCCCGAAGTTCGATCGCGCTCGCAAGCTCGGACACCGTAAAATCTCCCGTGTACACCACCGCCAGAGAGAGGTCGATGCCCAGCTCTTTGCGCACGCGGGAGAGCAGCGCCACGGCAAGCAGCGAATGGCCGCCGAGGTCAAAAAAATTGTCATCCACGCCGACGGTCGAGAGGCCCAGCGCGTCCGCCCAGATTTCGGCGAGCCGGTGTTCGAGGTCCGTACGCGGAGTGGCCGCGGGACCGAGCGTCTTGGGGCGCGCCCGCCTGGCGCCGCGAACGTGCTCGATCACCTGCTGCGGCGAGCGAAGCTCCGTCGCGATGCGCGCGTAGTCAATCCGCTGGCGCGCCGCGCCGGCCGCCGGTCTCGACGCGATCTCGGCGTGCGCGGGATGGCCATTCGGCCGGTATGCGATCCGGGCGGCGACGGCGGCAGGGAAGCGAAACAACGGAAATTCGCCGCCGGGCTCCTGCGTCCCGACGCTCTCGAGGAAGAGCCACGCGGGCTGGTTCCGCTCGGTGCGCCGGAAACGGGCGTCGATCGCCGGGACGCCCCGCTCAAGCGCGATCTCGCCGAGCCTCGCGAGCATCCGGTGCTCGACGCCCCGGCCAAGCGCGCGGCAACTCACCAGAAAGGTGTCGATGGAAAGGGCCTCCGGCGAGGTCACGAAGATCATCACGCCGGTCAGGCCGTAGCTTCCGAACCGGTCGCTCACGGTTACGGTGAGGCACTCGGCCTGGCCGGACTCCACCAGCTCGCGGATCTCGCCCTCGGAGCGCCGGATGCTGGTGAAGTTCATCTGGTTGGTGCGCTGCGTGAGCTGCGAGACACGCGGGAGATCGCCGGGCGACATCGGCGCAATGCGAACCTCCAGCTTCAAGGACGCCAGAAAATCCTCGAGGCTCCCGGCCTGCTTTTCGGCACGGCCGCGCTGGACGCGTTGGGCATACAGGTCGCTCCTCCGCCGGTCCTCTTCGGTGATGCGCGGATGGTCGAAGGCCCAGACGTGCCGGAGGAACGCCGGAAAATCCTCCGGTTGAGCCGGCAGCGCCAGGGCCAGCACATCGGGGCAGCCCGCCTGGGCTTCGCTGCACTCCTTCGGATTGTCGTCAACGAAGATGACGCTCTCGAGCGCCAGGTCCAATTCATCCGCGAGCTCGCGGAGGTTCCTCGACTTCGGTTCCCAGTTCACGCGCGAAGCGATGAAGTGCTCGGGCCGCAGCGGCATTTCAGGATGCAATCGGAACGTCTCTTCGACGTCCCGCGGGTTGTTCTTGCTGGCCAGGCAGAGCAGCATGCCCGCATCGCGCTGCGCCAGCATGAACGCATGGAGATCCCGCCGCGGCTCGTCGAGGACCACTCCTTCCGGACCATCCTCGCCGCAGATGCCGCTCCAGAGCGTGTCGTCGCAGTCGAGCACGATGGCTTTGAACGGCGCCACGCGGAGCGCGTGGACCTTGCGCGCCAGCAAGGTTCCCAGCGCGGCAAAAAACTCGGGTGTGTACGGCACGTGTCCCAGTTCGTCCGCGTGCGGATCGTGCGGCTCCGGGACGGGATAGAGCCGGTCGAGTTCCGGCATCGTGATGACGCTGAGCGATCCTGGGCCGCCCAGGCGCGAGGCGGCGAGATCCTCGACGCGCCGCTGGAATTTCGCGCGAGCGGGATCTCCGAGGAATGCGGGCGACGGAGGGCAGATCGCAAGCAGCAGCGGAGTGGCCGAAGAACGGGTGGCGGAGTCGATCAGCCCGACAAACTGCCGGACGTCGGCTTCCAGGTCGTCCAGGCCGCGCCCGGGAGCGAAGCGCGTCCAGTCCTCGACCCGTAAGAGTATGACGTTGATGCCGTTGCGGTTTCGAGCCAGCAGACTCCCCGGATCCAGAACCTGCTGGAAGAGCTGATTGTAAGGAGCAAACCGGATGTCATACGGAGATCCGAGTTCCTTCATCCAGAACGCCAGCGTCTCCGCGAGCGGCTCGGCTGTGAAGCTCGCCGCGATCGCCAGCTTCGGGGGGGACTGGATGTGGGAGTCCGGCGGCGCCACGGGCGCCTGAGTAAAATCTGCCGCCATTCAAAAGAACCTGTCCAAGTTTCGATTCTTCCATATCCGCGTTGCCTCGCGCAGAAGGACGATACCGGTGGGTCCGGGTGGGGCGGGTGTCCGGGTGGGGCGGGTGTCCGGGTGGGGCGGGTGTCCGGGTGGGGCGGGTGTCCGGGTGGGGCGGGCGTCCATGCCAGGCGTCCACGCCCCACGTGGACATCCCAGTGCTGTTACCCCGGTATGCGAATCTTCAGGCCGGCGCCGTGCCCGGGACGCGATTCGATCGAAAGCTCGCCTCCGAGGCTGCGAACCCGCCGCTTGATACTAGCCGGCCCGAGCCGCAGCAGGTCGAGTTCGTCCAGGTTGAAACAACCGCTGAAGGTGAACCCCGATCCGTCGTCGTCGATCGCCAGCTCGACCGTCTTGCCGTTCTGTTCGAGCGATACCACGACACGGCTGGCCTTCGAGTGCTTTTGGATATTGTGCAGCGCCTCGCGCAGGATCTGGAGCACCTCGTGGCTGCTCTCGGGCATCACCTTGATCGAGGTTTCCGGGCAGACAAAGCGCGCCGAGACTCTGGTGTCCTTCTGGAAATACTCGACGATGCGGCGCACCGACGCCACCAGGTCGCTCGGATCCACTTCGGCCGGCCGCATGCTCCGCAGGAACGAGCGCACGTCGCTGACGATTGTCCTGGATAGCTCTTGCAGCTCCTTCAGGTCCGCCATGCCGGTGGCGGGATCTCGTTTCATCAGCGTACCCAGGATGTCCAGCCGCACCTGCATGGCGATGAAGGTCTGCAGGGGGCCGTCATGAAAGTCGCCGGCAATGCGCTGGCGCTCGAGATCCCGGGCCTTCTCGGCATCCGCCTGGAGCCCCTCCTCGCGCCGCGCGCTGTCGGCGAGCCATTGCTGGAGTTTTCGTCTCTGGAACGCAGCCACGCAGCCCAGCAGGCCGGTAATCAAGACCACACGCCGCAGAACGTCCGCGCCGAGCGGCCGCACAATGCCGAGGAAGCCGAGCGAGACGCCCACTAAAATGAATACGTCGCCCCAGTCATGGTTCACGACCGCCGCCATCATCAGGTACAGGAAGAAAAAACTGCCGACCCAGGAGCCGGAGTCCGAGCCATACGCCGAGAAGACAATAAAGAACACCGCCTCGAAGAACAATCCCGTGATGGACCCCTGGATCGCGTCCATCTTTCTCCACAGCAGCGCCACCATGCCATAGGTGGCGAATACCAGCGCAAAAAGGAGCAACACGGTGGGATCGCGGCCGACCGCGGATACCTCCGCGTACAGGCAGGCAAGCCCGATAATGGCCCGGAGCACGTTTCGCATCCGGCGCCACTCTTGGGCCAGGGCTACAGGATCGGAAAACATGGGGGATAGTCCGCCAACGCCACGGCACGCAACCCGCCGAGGCTACCGCCGGTACAAGAAGAGCGTATGGCTTCGGCCTTCACCGTCATCCTCGATGTGCTCTGTCTTCTCCGGAGTCCAGTCCGCAAACTCGAAATCGTGTGAGACGATCCGGGCGCCTTTCTTGAGCTGTTGTTCGAGCAGCGGCCTCAGCTTGCCGTTCGAGCCCGGCAACAAGTAGACCGTGAGCAGATCCGCGGAACTGTAGTCCTGCTTCATGATGTCGCCATTGACGATCCGCGCGCGCCTCTCGATCCCGAGGCTCTTGATGCGGCCGCTGCTCAGCCTCCAGAGGTCTTTGTCGAGTTCGATTCCGGTTGCGTCGGCTTTGAATTTCCTGGCCGCCATGATGACGATGCGGCCATCGCCGCTGCCCAAATCGAACATCTTCTCGCCCGGCTTCAGCTCTCCGAGCCGGAGCATCTTTTGAACGATACTCTCCGGAGTCGGATAGTAAGGCGCGAGATCCCCGGTATCCTGGCCGGAGCCCAGCGCCATTCCCGCGAGCAATAGGAATGCGAGCCGCCGTAACATGACCCAACCTCAGCATAAGAAGTGTAGCGCAGGCTGCGGAGCTGCCGGGGACAGCATCCCGCTCAAGGCTCAATCCAGACCCGCACCCGGTTGCTCTCGTGACTTTCGGACTCGACATAGAGCTCCGCCGGGCCGCAGTTCACGATCGCCGGCAACTGCACTTCCACGAGGTAGAGACCTACATAGCCGGGCGCGAGCACGGCGCGCGTCACCTCGACGGGCGCGCGGTCGAGGTACGCCCGCACGGGCGCAACCACCTGCGGGGGGTTGACCAGGGGCGCCGCGACTCCCGAGGGCCAGTCCGGCCGTACCCGGCCCAGTCCGGTCATCAGGATCTCGAAGCGCGCATTGGAGTGCGCCGTGTTCATGGCGTCGAGCAGGACGCCGGTATCCGCATTGAGCACCAGCGGCGTGCCATCGCGATCCACAAAGATCGCCGGCGACACCGCCTCGAGCGGCACCGCGACGCGGTAGCTGCCGCTGCCGGTTTCGAGCGCCAGAGAGAGCGATGTCCCGCGCGCGCCAAACGGAACCTGAATCTGGGTCTCGGTATCCGAAGCGGCGAGCACGGGAAAATTGAGACCGTCTCCCCGAACCTCCAGCACACGGTTACCGAGGACACTCAGCAGCGATCCCGGCGCCGCGGCGCGCTGGCTGAAATCAGCGGCGTTGATCAGCCGCGGGTTCCCCGCGTGGTGCGGCGCCAGCGCCGCGTAGATGCCGTAGCCCGCGACGGCGACAAAGAGCTGGTTGCCCTCGGCGTCCAATCTTACGTCGAAGGCGAGCGCATCCGGAAGGCCCTGGACCGCTGTCCAGGGGTTGGCCGGGCCGGCCGCGCTCAAGTCGGCGCGCGTCATGAACACGCCGCGATCGGTCGCCACGTAAACCGCGCCCGCCGCGCGATCCGCTGTGACGCCGTGCGCCACGGCCTCGGGCAGGTCCTCCGTCAGATCGTCCCAGTAATGCCCTCCGTCGACGGTCCGCAGCACCCGCGCTCCGGTGGCGCGGCCCACGGCGGCGAGCGCCAGCCGGGGCTCGCTCACGTCCGCGAAGATGGCCTCGACGGCGCCGCGTTCGCCCGTTCCGGCGGACCCGGTCCAGCTTCTGCCCTTGTCCAGGGAGTTCCACAAGCGCCCGTCGGCTGAGCCGGCATACAGGAAATCGCCGGCGGAGGCGAACGCGGTGATCTCGACTCCGAGGGTGGCCGAGAGCGCCTTGCGTGCCGCCGAGTCCTGGGCGGCGGCGCTGTCGTCGACTTGCCTCCACGCCTGTTTCTCGCCGGGCGCCCACTCCAGGGGGCCAAGCGTATCCGCCGCCACGCGCAATCCGCCCGCCCCTCGCGGCACTGCCAGGATTTTTCTGGCCGGGAAGTTGGGCAGCGAATCGTTCAAGCCGGTCCACGAAACGCCCCCGTCGAGAGACCGCCAGACGCCCGCGCCATTCGCTACTACGATCTCGTCGGCGTCCCGGGGAGAGGCGGCCAGGTCCCGCATTTCACCGCCGATGATCGAGCGCTGGCCGAATCGAGTTACGTTCGCCCAGGAAAGGCCGCCGTCATCGGAACGGAACACATGGCCGCCATAGGCGTACAATCGGAGCCGGTCCGCCGGACTTACGCGGACCGCCGGCGCACCGGCGGGAACCGAAGGCGCCGTGGCGTTTGGGTCGGGCGGCGGCGGCACAGCCGTGCTGGGCCGCCAGGTCTCGAAATCGGACGTCTCGAACACCCGCCCAGCCGCGGCGAGGACGAAAAGCCGCGAGCCGTCGCTCGAGTACCAGACCCGATTGGCCGGGCCGGAGGCGGGCGATGCCAGGGAAAGATCGATGGCCGAGTTGCCGATGTGCCGCCAGTCCGGGGTACTTTGGGCCGATGCGAGCGTTGCCAGGCCCAGCACCCCCGCGAGCGCGGCAGCGATGCGCGCGCGGCGGCTGCCCCACGAAAATGTGTCCCTGTGACACATGGAATGAGTCCATTCTATCGCGGCCTTGCCAAACTCGTGTGCGGTTTTTTCCGCAAGCCGTTAAGAAAAAACAATTCTGTATAATATCCTGGTTCGGCCCCCCCCTTGCTATGCAATTATGGGTGTAGACTAAAAGGTCCGAAATAAGCGCCGGTTTGGGCGGTGGGTCGAACTGTGATGCTGCGGTGGGTAGTCTCAGCCCGGGTACTTGGGCTGCTTCTAGCGGCCATTCCTGTGGTGTGCCCGGCGCAGGTCTTCCAGACGGAGTCCACCAACGCCGCCGCAACGGTCGAGTCGATCACTGGCCAGGTGGCGGTCCTGCGTGATTCTCAACCTTGGGCTCTCGATGTGGGCGCCCAGGTCAAACCCCAGCAGATCATCGTGACCGGGCCGGACGGCTATGCAAAGCTCCGGGTCTCCGACGGCAGCACCTTCGAGGTCTTCCAGAACGCGCGCGTCACCTTCCGCAATACGCCGGGGGACTGGAGGGACTTTCTGGAGTTGTTGCTCGGGCGGGTTAAGGTCCACATTGAGAAACTGGGAGGCCAGCCGAACCGCAACCGCGTGCGCACGCCCACCGCGATCATTTCCGTCCGTGGAACCACCTTCGACGTGATTGTCGAGGGGGAGGACTCGACGTTGGTAAGTGTCGAGGAAGGCACCGTCGCCGTGCAGCACGCCCTCAAGGGCGGCGAGCCGCGCATTCTGAATGCCAACGAATGGGTCCGCGTGGAAAGGAACGTGCCGCTCGCGCAGAAGTCGATCGACAAGGGTTCCGTGATCCGGGCCACCCTGCGTTCGGTCGAGGAAGCGCTGTATACGGCGATCTACCGCGGTGGTGGTGTTTCCACTCCTCCGGTTGGCGTGCCCGGTGGCGGCGGCAGCGGCGGCAGCGGTGGTGGTGGATTGCCGGGCGATCACGGCGGTGGCGGCACAACCCCTCCGCCGAAGTCCGGCGGTGGATCGACGACGACGCCTCCCCCGGACGCGGGTCCGGGCGCTCCACCTCCGCCTCCCGGGAAGTAGGCCGCCTTACATCCCATCCGCGCCTTGCGCCGGTCTGCTCTCGCCCATGCGAAACTGAAGTTTGCCGCTCATGCACTCAGGAGTCATCCGGGTCTTTGCGCTCTCCATGGTCTCGGCCGCCGCGCTGGCGGCTCAAGAAGCCGGAGTTCCTCCGCAGTGGGAAGTGCAGAAGCAGCTTTCGTCTCTGGCCGGCCACTTTCAGCGCATCCAGCCGGTGCTGGAACAGCTCAAGCCGCGGGACTGGGTCACGCACGGCGCTCCGCCGGCCTACGTAGACCAGCTCAAGCGAACGGAGGCCGAGATCGACTATCTCCTCGGGACCACCAAGAATTTGATGGCCCGTCCGGACAAACTGACCATCGCGCTCGAGACGTTCTTCCGTATCGAGTCCGTGGATGCAATGCTCCGGTCGGTGGCGGCGGGTGTCCGCAAATACCAGAACCCGGCGATCGCGGATCTGCTGCAGAGCCTGATCGCCGGCACGGCCGCGGATCGCGACACGCTTCGGGAATACATCGTGGAACTGGCCGCGGACCGGGAGCAGCAGTTCAAGGTCATGGACGCGGAAGCGCAGCGGTGCCGCGCCTCGCTCGCCCGCCAGCCCAGTGCCGCCGGCAAGAGTTCCGGCAACAAGGAGGACGGCCGGTGAGCGAGCCTCACACCTTCCGCTGCACGATCTGCGGCGACCCCTCGACCGCGATCTGCGTGTATTGCACGAAGGACTCCTGTTCCAACCACCTCTGCAAGAAGTGCCTGCGGTGCAGCGACTGCTGCGAATGCGAGGTGCCGTTGAACGCCGCATCCGGTCACGCGGACCAGCCGGAAACGGCATCGAACTAAGCCAACCTCGAATCGGGGAGCATGGAGTTGTATAGTGGGCCGCGCAATGTTCATCGAAGCAATCGATAAGATGGTGGATCGCGTCAATCACTTCAAGGTCGATCCTCAGTTCACTCGTTGGGTTGGGGAGCGCGTTGAGCGGACTCCCGACTTCGACTTGAAGGATGAGGAAATCCTGCGCCGCCTGGTAGTTCTGATTGCCTACAGCAACAATGCGAATGCCGAAAGGGTTGAGCGGCTCGTGGAACGCGGCGTGTTCGATCACATTTTCCAGAACTACTCCATAGGGAATGCGGCCAGACTCTCTCCCGAAAGCCTGATCCGTGACCACTGGCCGGAAGTCAAGGACATCCGATTCAAGTACAAGATTGCCGCAATGGTAAGTTGCTCCGCACCCTTACTCTCGATAGGTGAACGGCACGGCTCATTCATGCGATATCTCAGGAGCGTTGGATTGCCGAGTACCCTCCAGTCCGACTCGGACATTCAATCGTTTTGGGAGGGGTTCAATCAGATTCGATCCCACTTTCTAGAACTGCATTTTCCCTACTTCAGGAATTTCACTAGCCTGTGCCACCTGCTTATGGATCTGGGCTTTGATTGCGCAAAGCCGGACATTGCTGTCATGAAAGCCGCCGTAGATCTGGGGATTGTTCGCCCACCGCCAAAGCAGAGGAAGAACCCCGAGAAGAATGGCGCCCACCCAGAAAAGAGCCTACGAAAGGCCGTTGAAACGATTCAGACCTATGCGCTTTGCAGGAGCATGCGCCCGCCCGTGATCGATCTATATTTTCTTATCCACGGCCAGCAGTCGGGCGTAATCGGCCTCGTGGAACGCGCATACTATCAGTGATTCTGTACCACTACCCGGCACCGACGGCCGCTGCATAAAGGGCAAGTTTCGGGACCGCACGGGGTGTTTTGCCCAAAGCCGGAACGGATGGGCATCTTGTCATGCGGGGCGCTGGGGAACCGGAAGTGACATAATTATGGCATGAGCGTACGAACCACGATCGATATTCCGGACGATCTTCATGCCGCGCTCCGGCAGCGCGCGGTGGCGGAGCGCACCTCGATTCGTTCGCTGATCACCGGCGCCATCGAGAGCAAATTCCGGCCGCAGCCATCGCGGCGAGTGACGGGACCACTGGCGGGAAAGAAGAAAGGCCGGCCCGCGGCTGGCAGTCCCGACAGGGAGAATCCGTACGACGTCTTATTTGCCTGATCTGAACGTATGGCTGGCCTTGAGCTGGGCCAACCACATGCACTCCGATGCCGCGTGGAGCTGGTTTTCCCGGCAGGAGGACAACCGCTTCTTCTTTTGCCGGCTCACGCAGCTCGGGCTGTTGCGGCTGCTGGCAACGTCCGCGGTGATGGGCACGGATGTGCGGACCATCGGCGGAGCCTGGAAGGTGTTCGACCGGTGGCTTGAGGATTCGCGAGTCGGAATCCGGCAGGAGGGGTTTGAGCTGGACGCGGCATTCCGCGCGGCAACCCGTTCGGTTTCCCGGCTGTCGTCGCCGAAAGCGCTCGGCGATTGCTACCTGCTTGCGGTCAGCCAGGCCGCAGGCGCCACGCTCGTGACGTTCGACCGGGGCCTGGCATCCGCATGCCACAAGGCCCGTCAACGCGTAGCGCTGCTGGAACCTCGCTTACCGGCCGGAGGTTGACAGCGGATGCCGGCGGGCACATACTTCCGCCTCGCAAGGGGTAAGTTTCGGGACGAGAAGAGCGGCCTGCTTTATTCGTAGCGCAGCGCTTCGGCCGGCGTGATGCGGGAGGCGTTGCGGGCGGGATAAATGGTCGCGAGGAAGCTGATCAGAATCGCCAGGGCCGCGATCCACACGCTGTCGATCCAGCGCGGATGGAACGGCACATAGCTGAGCGCGTATACTTCCGCGTCGAGCCGGATCCAGCGGTATTTGTCCGCGAAGAAACACAGGATCTGCCCGGCGGCCAGCCCGATCGCCGTGCCGGTCACGCCGATCAGCACGCCCTGAAGCACAAAAATCCGCCGGATCTGCGCCTGTTTCGCGCCCATCGAAACCAGGATGGCAATGTCGCGGTACTTCTCCATCACCATCATGATGAGCGTGATGAGAATGTTCAGCGCGGCCACCAGCACGATCAGGCCGATGGTCACGAACGTCACCGCGCGCTCCATGTTGAGAGCGTTCAGGATGTGCCGGTTCTGCTCCATCCAGGTCGAGGCGGCGAGGTTGGGGCCGATGATGCGGTCCGCTTCGCGGGCGACCTCGGGGGCCTGGTAAATGTCGTCGAGCTTCAACTCGATGACGTTGACGACGTTTTCGAGTCCGAGCAGCCGCTGGACCGCGGCCAGCGAGGTGAACGCCCAGGCCGAGTCGATCTCATAAAAGCCGGACTCGAAGATCCCGGCGACACGGAACCGCTGATAGCCCGGCCGCATTCCCTCCGGCGTCATCACTGCCTGCGGCGCCATGAACATGACCGTGCCGCCCAGCGGCGCCATGAGCGTCTCGGCGAGATCTTTGCCAAGGATGATTCCCGGCAGTCCGGCCGGGTTGGGGACGAGCCCCTGGAGCGAGCCCGCCTTGAGATGCCGGAGCATGTCGCTGGTGCGGAGTTCGGCGCCGGTCTGGATGCCTTTCAGGACCGAGAGGCCCCCGCCGCTGTCGGTGTAAATATAACCCTGCCCGTAAAGAGCCGGCGAGGCGCCCAGAACGTGAGGAATCTTCGTCAGCTTCGCGATCAGCTCGGCCCAGTTCCCGATCCCGTAGCCCCGGCGCTTCTCCATCACGCTGACGTGCGCGTAGGCCCCGAGCAGACTGGTTTGTAGCGAGTTGCGGAACCCGTTGTTGATCGCGAGCGCGATCACCAGCGCCATCACGCCCGCGCCTACTCCGATCACCGAGATGAGGGTGATGACGGAAATCACCGCCTGCTTGCGCTTGGCCCGCAGGTAGCGGCGGGCGACGAAGAATTCGAATCGTCCTTTCACGTGGCTACCGTTGGGCGCCCTGGACCGGGCGCAGGTCCGTTCGGCGCAGCGCTTCGGCAAGTCCGATCGGCGTTTCGGGGCGCAGCAGGGGGAACAGGATCACGTCGCGAATCGACTTCGAGTTCGTCAGCAGCATGACGATGCGGTCGATGCCGATCCCCTCTCCCGCCGTGGGCGGCAGCCCGTAGGCCAGCGCCCGCAGGAAATCCTCGTCCATCTGGTGCGCTTCTTCATCGCCCTCCGCGCGCATCTCGAGCTGCTTGTCGAAGCGCCGCAGTTGTTCGATGGGGTCGTTCAACTCGGTATACGCGTTGGCGATCTCCATCCCGCCAATGTAAATCTCGAAGCGCTCGACGAACTCGGGCTCATCGGGTTTGTTCTTCGAGAGCGGAGACGTCTCCACCGGGAAGTCGTAGATCAGCGTGGGCTGAATCAGTTGCTGCTCCACGGTCCGCTCGAAGATGTCCACAAGCTGCTGGCCGCGGCTGGGCTTGGTGGAGTGCTGGTTGAGCCATTCCGGGTCGCGCAAATCGTCCGGCGCGGGCCGCGGGCCTTCGATCCAGAACTCGACGACCGCCTCGCGCATGGTGAACCGCCGCAGGTTGCTGAAATCGAGCCGCGTGCCCTGGTATTCGACCTCGGCGGAGCCGATGGCATCGATGGCCACCTGCCGGAGCAACTCCGCGGAGAGATCCATCAGGCCGCGGTAGTCGGTGTAGGCCTGGTAGAACTCCAGCATGGTGAACTCGGGATTGTGGTGCGTCGAGATGCCCTCGTTGCGAAAATTGCGGTTGATCTCGAAGACCCGTTCGAGACCGCCCACCACCAGCCGCTTGAGATACAGCTCGGGCGCGATGCGCAGATAGAGGTCGATATCGAGCGTGTTGTGGTGCGTAAGAAACGGCCGCGCCGCGGCGCCGCCATAGATGGGCTGCATCATCGGCGTCTCCACCTCGAGGAAGCCCCGCGCTTCGAGCTGGCGCCGGAGGGAGGCGATCACCCTGGCGCGCGTGAGGAACGCCTTCCGCACCTCGGGGTTCGAGATCAGGTCGAGGTAGCGCTGGCGGTAGCGCGTTTCCACGTCCTCGAGGCCGTGCCACTTCTCCGGCATGGTGAGCAGCGTCTTCGAAAGGAACTCCAGGCGCTCGGCGTGTACCGTCAGCTCGCCGGTCCGGGTGCGGAACAGATACCCCTCCACGCCGATGATGTCGCCGATATCGAGCAACTGATAGAGCTGAAAATCCCGCTCTGAAACCTCGCCCTTCTTCACATAGACTTGCATCCGGTCGCCATCCTGCAGCAGATGGGCAAAGCCGGCTTTGCCCATGCGCCGGACGGTTTGAATGCGTCCGGTGATCCGCACGCCGATGCGGGCTGCGAGCTCCTCGGGGCTTTTTGAGTCGTATTCCGACCGGATCTGAGGCACCGTAGTGGTGAAGTCGAAGCGTTGCCCATAGGGCCGATAACCCAACGCCTCGATCTCGCGAATACGCGCGAGGCGCTGTTCCAGCAACTCGTTTTCCAAGAAAACTCCTTCCGGAAGGCGCCCGGCCCCCGGCCTGCGATGGCCAAGGTTCATTATAATGAATCGGTTGACCTCAATCTCCGTGGTCGTTCCCGCCTATAACGAAGAGCAGCGGCTTCCGTCCACGTTGTGCGCCATTGCCGCTTACTTCGCCGCCCGCCACCAGTCGTCGTGGGAGATCCTGGTGGTGAACGACGGGTCGAGCGACGGAACCCTCGCTGTGGCCGAAAGATTCCGGGAGCAATACCCGCGAATTCGCGTTCTCGACAATCCCGGCAACCGCGGCAAGGGGTACTCGGTGCGCCGCGGAATGCTGGAAGCGCAAGGCGAGTGGATCCTGTTCACGGATTCGGACCTTTCGGCGCCCATCGAGGAAATCGGCAAGTTGATTGCGGCAGCCGAACGCGAGGGCGCCGCGGTGGCGATCGGCTCGCGCGCGATGGATCGCAAGCTCATCGCCGTGCACCAGTCGCGGTTCCGCGAAACGGCGGGGCGGATCTTCAACCGGCTGATGCGCGCGGCCACGGGCCTGCCCTTTGCCGATACGCAGTGCGGATTCAAGCTCTTCGAGCAGCGGGCGGCGAAGGAGATTTTCCGGCGGCAGCGGATCGAGCGCTGGGGCTTCGACGCCGAGGTTCTGTTCATCGCGCGCCGGCTCGGGTACAAGACCATTGAGGTGCCGGTGCGCTGGAGCCATACGCCCGGCACGAAAGTCAGCATGTTTCGCGACAGCGCGAACATGTTCCTGGATCTCTTCCGCATCCGCGGAAACCAGTGGAAGGGGTTGTACCGGTAAGGCGCCTCCGCGGGACGGTGTGCGCCGGGTGGGGCGGATGCCCCCTTAGCGGCCGGCCTTGGGCGGGATCGGGGCCCCCGCGCGGTCCAGGGGACTGCCGGTTCGCTACGCCGGAATGCGCGGTTCCGTTTTGGCCTCGCCGAGGGGCGCACTCAGAACAATGCGGTGCACCTTCAGCAGCAGCTCGACTTCGCGCGCGGGGATCTGCAGTGCGGCGGCGATCTCGGCCGGCTTTTCGCCGCGGCGGGCCAGACGAATCGCCTGGCTGCGCTTGCCCAGGTTCAGTCCGGATAAAGCCGCAGGCGGAGGGACCAGCATCCCGGCGTTCTCTTCGGCATCGCGCACCCGCACGTGCAGTTCCCCGATCTCGCCCCGAAGCTTCTCGACCTCGCTCCCGGCCGTTTTTAGCCGCTCGATCCAGCGCTTCTCGGCGGTGCGCCAGTCCCGTTTTGCCGAGGCGAAGAGGTAGAGGCAGGCGGCCAGCCCCGCCACCAGCAGCGCGTGGCTGCCGGCCAGGACATACAGGGTCATCGGAGCGTCCTCAGGCGCTTGTCCCGGCTGATGATCTCGTGAATTCGCACGCCGTAGTCGCCGTCGATCACCACGACCTCGCCGCGCGCGATCACGCAGTTATTCACGATCACCTCAACCGGTTCCGAGATGGAGCGGTTCAGCTCGACAATGGACCCGGTGGTAAGCTTCAGCACATCTTTCAGCGCCAAATCGGCCCGGCCGAACGACACGCTCACCGGAAGCTCCACCTCGAGGAGCAGATCCAGCGTCTTTCCGGTCTTGCTGCGCGCGATTTGTCCGGCCGCCTCGGCGAGCGCGGAGCGCTCCACTGGAACCGGCGGGCCGGCCTGTTGGGGCTCCCCTCCGCCGGCCTCGGCGTCCGCGACGGCCTGAACCAGATCCGGCGAGACGCTCAGACGCAGTTGCAGGGGTTCGGAGCCGGTGAGCAGGAGGCCGATGTGGAAGGGCAGGCCATCCGGGGAAGGCCCGGCCGTCGCGGCGCCGTTCAGACAGGACACCTGCGTTTTCAGGCGGTCCGAAAGGGCCTGGCACAGACCCGAGAAGGCCTGGCTTGCGATCTCGAGGAAGGTGTTCCGGGCGTCGGCCGATTCGGTCGTTTCGATGCCCGCGCTGGCCAGCGTGTGCCGTCCGATAGCCAGCCAGGACTCCTGGGGCGCCCCGATCCATACGGCCGCCTGAGGCCGCAGGCTCAGCGGCTGCTCCCGCCAGAGCACACCGGGCGGCCCAGCATCCGGAATGGCCGCGCGGACTTCCACGGCGGGGCGCTCGCCCGTCATCGTTCCGATGCTGTCGGCCAGGCGCGTGGCCCAGGTCTCGGCAATCCAGAGCGCGATTTCGGGCGGAACGCCTTGGGCGGGCATGTCAGGCGGCTCCACGCTCGACCGGCCAACGTTTCGCCAGGTATCCGCGGAGGCGCAGGATCGCCTGGGTCTTGAGTTGCGAAATCCGCGACTCGTGCAGTTGGACCACCTTGGCGATCTCGCGCAGGGTCAGCTCCTCGCGGTAGTACAGGCTCAGCACGGTGCGCTCGACCGCCGGCATCCTCTCGATCGCGCCGGCCAGCAGCCGCTCCAATTCCGCCCGCTCGACAATCCGCGAGGGCCATTTGTCCTCGTCGTCGGATATGTACTTCAGCAGGTCCCGCCCGCCGCCTTCGGGAGCCTGTTCGAGGCTGCCCAGGTCCAGGCCGCGAATCTCCACCAACCAGCCGTGGTATTCCTCGAGCGTCATTGCGAGCTGGTCGGCAATGTCCTGTTCGGTCGGCGTGCCTTGCAGGCGCTGTTCGGCCAGGGCGATGGCCGCCTCGATCTGCTTGGCTTTCCTCCGTTTTTGCCGCGGCGCCCAATCGAGCCCGCGGAGACTGTCCAGAATCGCGCCGCGAATCTTGTATTCGGCGTAAGTCTTGAGCTTGACGTTCAGGCTTGCGTCGAAATGGTCGATGGCCGCGATCAGCCCGACGATGCCGGTCGAGATCAAGTCGTCCAGGCTCACGCTGCCGGGCAGGCGGTCGTGGATCCGGCGCGCGATCAGACGCACCTGCGGCAGGTGTTCCAGAATCAGGCGTTCCCGCTCGGCTTCGGCGTCTTCCGGGCGGATTGGATAGGCTCGCGTCACTGGATGGCCACCCTATGCGGCGGCGGCGGAAAGGACCTCTTCCCGCCGCAGGACCAGCTCCAGAATCCGCTCCTGGGTGGCCGGCTCCAGATCCTCGGGGATCTGCTGGCCCGAGGCGAGGAAGGATATCGGCTTGCCGGTGCGCGCCGCCTGGTTCAGAATCGTGCCGAACGTTTCGGTTTCGTCCAGCCGCGTGAACAGCAGCTTGCGCGGACGGAAGATCTCGAAACGATCCACCACACGCGATAGATCGGCGGATTTCATCGAAGCCGTTAGGACCAGGTGCGTATCAATGTCGTCGCGCCCCGCCAGAAACTGCGCCAGCTCCGAGGCCGCATCCAGATCCTTCAGGCCGTAGCCGGAGGTATCGATGAGGACCAGGTCCTTGTGGCGCTGCTCCTCGAGCGCCTGCGAGAGCGCCAGCGTGGTATCGAGCGCCCGGAATCCGAGCCCCAGGATGGCCGCTAAAGACCGCAGTTGCTCGGCTGCCGCCACGCGGTAGCAGTCGATCGACAGGATTTGGGTCGAGCGCCGCGTACTCAGGCCGTGAAGCACGGCGAGCTTCGCCAGCGTCGCCGTCTTCCCCGCTCCCGACGGGCCGACCAGCGCGGCCACTCTCGGACCTTGCCTGGCCCGGCCGAGAGTCGCATCCACCGTGAAGCGGGCCGCCAGTTCCTGGCGCAGCAACCGCTGGAGCTGGGTCTTCGAAGACGCCCCGCCCGTTCCGTGCGTGCGGCTCAGCACATCGCGAGCCAGCTCCGCATCGACCTCGTTATCCACCAGCGCGGCAAAGGCTTCCGACAGCTCGCTCGAGGGCGCCGCCTCGCCGGCGCCGAGCAGACTCGCCTTGGCGATCGCCGAAGCCACCCGTTCGAGCTTTCTTTGAAGCACGGCCATCCCGGCTGAAAGGTCGTGCTGGGCGGCGGAGACCCGCACCGGCGCCGGCGGCGGCGCCTCGCCCTCCTCGCCGAGCGCCATCACGACCTCGCACTCGCCCAGGTGGCGGCTCTCGGGCGCCGAGGGCCGCGTATCCACCAACATCGCCTCCGAACCCAGCTCGCGCCGCGCCAGGCTCAGCGCCTTGTGCATGTCGGAGGCGAAGAACGATTTCATTTTCATGGGATGACTCCAAGGGAAACCACTTTGATCCCGGCCGGGATCTCGTTATGGGACAGGAAGAACAGGTTCGGGATGGAGGGCTCGACCAACTGGCGCAGGAACGAGCGGGTGCCCGAGCTTACCACCGCGGCCACCGCGGATTCCGGCGTTCCGGTCACTTTTTGAATCCGGTCCACCACGTCGCGAATCGCCTGGGGCGACAGGTTGAGATGGCTGGTGAGCTCTCCGTGCTCGACCGCCGCCTCCACCGTGTGCTCGATCGAAGGAGCGAGAAAGTAGGCGGGCAGGTCTCCGCCCGGGTTCAGGTACGGCTTGATGACCATCCGGCGGATCGCCTGCCGCACATATTCCGTCAGCAGGATCGGGTTCTTGGTCATCGAAGCCGCTTCCCCGAGCGCCTCCAGAATCGAGAGCGCGTCGCGAATCGACACGCGTTCCCGCAGCAGGTTCTGCAAGATGCGCTGCACCAGCGCGAGCGGGACGAGCTTCGGCACCAGGTCCTCGACCACGCGCGGGTTTTCCTCGCTCACGCGGTCGAGGACTCGCTTGGCGTCCTGGCGCGTGAAGATTTCGTGCGCATACTTGCGGATGACCTCGGCCAGGTGCGTGCCCAGCACGCTCACGGTATCGACCACCGTGTAACCCGCCTTCCGCGCCTGCTCGGCCTGCGCCTGCCGGATCCATAGGGCCGGGATTCCGAAAGCCGGTTCCCGCGTCTCGACGCCCTCGACCGGCGCCGCTGGCTTTCCAATGGGAATCGCCAGCTCGCACCCCTGCGGCACCTCGTACCGGGAGACCTCGACCCCCTTCAGCGAGATCGCATATTCCCGCGAGCGCAAGGAAAGGTTGTCGGTGACCCGCACCGGAGGCAGCAGATAGCCCAGCTCGGTGGCGAGCTGCTTGCGGATCGCCCCCAGCCGGCGCAGCAGAGGCGAATTCTGTCCGCCCTCGACCAGGCCCACCAGTCCGAGGCCGACCTCGACGGCCAGCGGCTCCACCTTGAGCAGCGCCTCCAGGTTCTCGCGCGGCGCCGCCGAAGCGGTTCCCGCCGCGGTCCGCTCCTCGGCCGCCGTTTTCTTTCGCAGGCGCCACGCGACCGTCCCCAGTCCGCTGCCGATGACCAGGAACGGAATCTTCGGCAGCCCCGGGATGATCGCGATGAGGAACAGCGCGCCCGCCGCCATCATGAGGGGCTGCGCGTTCGAGAATACCTGTTTGCGGAACTCGGCCCCCAGCCGCGCCTCGGCGCTGGCCCGCGTAACGATCATGCCGCCGGAAATGGAGATCATCAGCGCGGGCACGACCGTGACCAGGCCGTCGCCGATGGTCAGCACGGTGTAGGTCTCGAGCGCGTGCTGGAGGTCCATGCCGTGCTGGATGACGCCGATCAGGAATCCCGCCAGGATGTTGATGGCGGTGATCAGAATGCTCGCGACCGCGTCCCGCTGCGTGAATCGCGACGCGCCGTCCATGGCGCCGTAGAACTCCGCCTCGGTGGCGAGCTGGCGCCGCCTCTGGCGCGCTTCCGCTTCGTCGATCAGGCCCGCGTTCAGGTCCGAGTCGATGGACATCTGTTTGCCCGGCATCGCGTCCAGGGTGAAACGGGCCGTCACCTCCGAGATGCGCACCGCGCCATGGTTGATCACCACGTACTGAATCGCGATCAGCACCAGGAAGATCACCACGCCGACGATGTAGTTGCCGCCCACCACGAACGTGCCGAACGCTTCGATGACGCGGCCCGCCGCGGCCGTCCCCGAATTGCCGTTGAGCAGGATGAGCCGCGAGGAGGAAACGTTCAGCCCCAGGCGGAAGAGCGTCATCAGCAGCAGCGTCGTCGGGAACACGCTGAACTCCACCGGCTTGAGGATGTTCATCGCCACCAGCAGCACCACCACCGAGAGGGTGATGTTGACCACGATCAGCAGGTCCATCAGGAACGCCGGCAGCGGCGTCACCATGGCCAGCACGATCGCCAGCACGCCCAGGGGAACGGCCAGCTCGGCCGCCGCGGCGGGCGTGAACATCGACCGCGCTGCGCTCGCGGCCGCCTTCGGACGCGCTTTGGGCGCGGGTTTCGCGGCCGGCAAGCGCGTCTGGGCGCCGGGCGCCAGGCTGACTGCGTTCGCCGGTCCCATACGCTACGCCGTCAGGCGGCCTCCCGTGAGCCGGTAGATATATGCCAGGATCTCGGCCACCGCGCGGTAGAGGTGTTCCGGAATCTCCTGCCCCACTTCGGCCGACTTGTAAAGCGCCTGGGCCAGCGGCGGGTTCTCGATCACCGGGATCTGGTGCTCGACCGCCTTCCGCCGGATGCGCAGGGCCAGATAGTTCTTCCCTTTGGCCACCACCACGGGCGCTCCCATCCGATCCAGCACGTAGCGGATCGCGACCGCGTAGTGGGTCGGGTTGACGACCACCGCCGTGGCCGTGGGAATCTTTTGCATCATGCGGCGGCGCAGCCACTCCCGCTGCAGGCGCCGGATGCGCCCCTTGATCTGCGGGTTGCCTTCGAGCTCCTTCATCTCGTCGCGGATTTCCTGCTTGCTCATCTTCAGGTCCGACGTGTACCGGCGGCGCTGACGCCAGAAATCGAACGCGCCCAACGCCACAAACACAGCCGCCGCCCGCCAGATGAGCACCTTGACCGACTCGGTCATCTGCCGCGCGCCCTGCTCGACGCCTTCGAGCGGCATGGCCGTCAACTGATCCAGGTTCTCCTTCACCACCCCGTAAACGGCCATGCCGAAGATGGGCAGCAGAACCAGCGCCTGAAGAAACATCGGCAGATTCTGGCGTGGAACCTCGCGGATTTTCCGAAAAATGTTCAGGCGCCCGAATTGCGGCGTCAGATTCTTTCCCGAAAGCCCCAAACCGGTGATCGAAAAATGCACTCCCAGGCTCACCACCACGACGGCGGCGCCGAGCGCGGCCAGCGGCGCCAGGTGTTTGAGCAGGACCGTCCGCAGGATGTGCATGAGCTCCCGCGGGGTGACTTCGGTGGTAAAGGCGCGCTCGAGGAGCCAGCGCATCGAGTGCGCCACCCCGGTGTACCAGGCCGCGCCCGAACTCGTGAGCAATATCGCAAACGTCAGAAACTGCGCGGCGCCGAGCATCTCGCGGCTGACCGGGAAACGGCCCTCTTTCCGCGCCTTATCCCGGCGCCGCTGCGTCGGCTGCTCGGTCGCCTGGCCCCTGTCCTCCGGCATGGCCCGCTAAAACAGCCGGAACAACGCCGCCATGGTGCGCTCGGCGGCGCCGCGGTAGACGGGCAGGAAAAGCGCCGCCAGCGCCGCCAGGAACGCCAGCGTCGTCAGCATCTTCACCGGAAAGGCGAGCGAGAGCAACTGCAGTTGCTGGTGCATGCGCCCCAGCAGGGCCAGCGCGATATCCACCAGCGTCAGCAGCGCCACCACGGGCAGCGCCATCCGCACGCCCGTCGAGAGCATGTTGGCGCCCAGATCAATCACGGCCGCGGCCGCCGATGCTTTCAAAAGGAACGTCCCCGGCGGATACAACCTGAGGCTGGCCGCGAACACCCGCAGCACCTCGCGATCCAGGCCCAGCGCGAAGAAGAACATTCCGCTCATGAGCTGGGCGAACACGAGCAGAACACTCGAGTCGGCGTCGGTGTTCGGATTGACCGTCGAGGCGTAGGAGTAGCCCGTCTGCACGCCGAAGACCTGCGCGGCGAACAGCAGCGTTTCGAGCAGGAACGCGACGGCCAGACCGATCGTGATCCCCAGCGCGGCTTCCGAGGCGAGCAGCACGAGCATCCGGCCGGGGGCGAGCTGCGCAGGCGTCACGTCCGGCCACAGCGGCGCCAGCGCCACCGTCAGACTCAGCGCGAGCACCGCGCGGACCGTATTGGGGGCGCTCGCCAGACCGGGCAGGGGAACGAAGGCGAGCGCGCCCGAAACCCGCGCCAACACCGTCAGGAACCCGAACAGCACGCCCAGCGGCAATCCGAGCTCAGCGTGCATACTTCCCGAAATCGCCCAGGATGGCGATCGTGTAGGTCATGATTTGCTTCAGCATCCACGGCAGAGCAAGCAAAACGGCCACCAGGAACGCCGCCACGCGCGGGATGGTGCTGAAGGCGGAGTCCTGCATCGAGGTCACCACCTGCACGAGACTGATCACGGCGCCGACCGTAAATCCCACGATGAGCAGCGGCGCGCTCACCCAGAACGCCGTCATCAGGGCGTCGCGAACTATCTGGATCACGAATTCGGGAGTCATGCCGCAACACCTTCGCCGCCAGTTTCCAGAGATCGGCTGCCGGCGGAAAAACTGTAGACCCGTTCCGGGCGGAGACCTTAGTAGAAACCCCGCACCAGCGAACCCACCACCAGGTTCCAGCCATCCACCAGCACGAACAGCAGTATCTTGAGCGGCGCCGACAGCATCACCGGCGGCAACTGGATCATGCCGATGGATAGAGTCACCGAAGCCACCACCAGATCGATCACCAGAAACGGCAGGTACAGCACCGCGCCAATCTGAAACGACGTTTTCAGCTCCGACAGGATGTAGGCCGGCAGCAGAATCTTGAGATCCAGGTCGGCCGGCCGGCGCGGCGCCGGCGCGTGGGTGGCTTCCACCAGCAGCGCAATGTCCTTCTCGCGCGCAAAACGCAGCAGAAAAGTCTTGAGCGGAACGGCGGCCCGCTCGAAACCCTGGCTCGCCGGAATCTGCCCCTTTTCAACCGGCTCCCAACCTTGCGTGTACATTTCGGCGGCCACCGGCTGCATGATCAGAATCGTCAGAAACAGCGCCAGGCCGATCAGCACCTGGTTCGATGGCGTGGTTTGCGTGCCGAGCGCCTGGCGCAGGAAGTGCAGGACTACGATCATCCGCAGAAACGGCGTGATCGACATGACCACCGCCGGCAACACCGTCAGCGCCGTGAGTAAGAGAACGATCTGCATCGGCGCGCTCAGCGCCCCCGAGCCTTTGGCGAGCGAAATGCCGGCCAGCGGACTGGCGGCTCGCGCCGCGAGCGGCAGCGCCACCAGGAGCGGCACGGTTTTCATGACGGCTCTCCCGGGGAGTTTCCGGCGGGGTGCTCTCCGCCGGCGCTGGTCTCGAGCAGAGTACAGCCTCCGGCGTGCGCCGCCACCAGCAGGACCCGGCCGCCGAAGCGCACCAGGTGCAGGGTGTGCTGCGGCCCGAGCGTCAGCCGCTCGACGACCGCCAGCCGCCCGGCCGGCTTGCGTCCGATGCCGCTCCAGCCGGCGCGGCCGTTCCGCCGCAGCGCCACGAGCGCCAGGGCGAGCGCACCCAATACCACGACGACCGCCAGGACCTGCCGAAGGACTTCCATTCCGTCTAAATCTCCTGATTGAAATCCGTGATCCGGATACCGAACGTGGCCTCGATGATGACCACCTCGCCGAACCCGATCAGGGCCCCGCCGGCATAGATGTCGATCGCCTCGCCCGCCGACCGGGTCAGCCACACCACGCTCCCGATGTCCCATTCCAGGATTTCCGAAAGCGGCATCACCTTGCGGTCGAGCTCCATGTCGAGCTCGACCGGCACGTCGGCCAGCGTTCCGATTTCCTCGAGCGGCGTCATTCCGGCCTTATTGCTTCAGGGCGACCGTGTCCTGGCTGAGCTGGTCCACCGTCGTGACGACCTTCGCGTTCACCTCGTAAGCGCGCTGGTAGATGATCAGGTTGGTGAATTCCTTGGCGATATCGACGGTCGAGGCCTCGAGCGAGCCCCCCACCACGTCGCCCCGGCCGCCCGTATTGGGCAGACCGATGGCCGGAAGGGCGGTCTGCTCGCTCGCCTCGAAGTTATTGTTTCCGGTCGCGATCAACGACTGGGGATTGCGGATGGAGGCGATCGCCAACTGGCCCACGACGGCTTGCGTGCCGTTCGAATAGGAGGCCAGAATCTGCCCGCCGTCGGAGATGCCGACCGTGGTGAGCGACGCCGGGGCCACCCCGTTTTGCGAGCTCGCGGTGGTCGACGAAGCCTGGCTGTATTGCGTGATGGCCGGGGCGCCGGAAGCGTCGTACAGGTTCCACGTCATATTCATGTCGGCGGCCTGGTCGGCCAGTCCGGTCAGCGCGACCGGAATGCCCCCCGCCGAAGCCGGAGGATTGATCAGGTTCCCGGACGAATCGAAGTTCAGCGAACCGCTGGCAAGCTGCTGGGGACCGGTGTCGCCGACGTCGGCGCCGGGAACCGTGATCGAGTAATCCCACTGGTTCGGCGTGGTCGTGTCCAGCGTGAACGTAATCGTCAATTGATGGGAGTTGCCGAGTGAATCGATCACGTTCATCGGCTCCGAGAACGTGGCGTCCGATTGTCCGCTGACCGCCGCGGCATTCAGGTTCGCGTCGAACGAGAAGGCCGTTGTAGCAATGGGAGCCGTGAGAGTTCCGGTTGGAACCACGATGTTGCCGATGGGTTGGTTGGTATCCACCACGCCGCTCGAGTTTTCCGTCCAGCCCTGCACGTATTCTCCGGAGGCGGTCATCAAAACCCCGTTCGAATCGGTCTGGAAGTCCCCCGCCCGCGTGAATTGCTGCGCGCCCTGGCTGTTCTCGGTGACGAAGAAACCGTCGCCCTGGATCGCCGCGTCGAGAACGCCGCCGGTCGACTGGACGGCTCCCTGGGTGAACTGCCGCTGCGTCAACGGAGTGCCGACTCCGAAACCGACCTGGGTGTCGCCGAGCCCCGCGCCGATCGATTGCGTCACCAGGTCCTGAAATGCAACCGAGCTCGCCTTGTAGCCCGTCGTGTTCAGGTTCGCCAGATTGTTTCCCACGACGTCGATTGCGGTCTCGTCGGCCGACAGCGCCGACAGAGCGGTAGAAAATGCGGTGAACATATGATTTCGTCTCCTGGGTTCAGTTTGTAGGGGCCGTGTTTCCGGCCGCGCTGCCGGTCGTGCCGTTAACCAGTTGCTGCATCAGGCTGTCTATGTCGCTTACGCTCGAGGCCACGTTCGAGGTCTCCTCGAGCTGCGTAAACTGCGCGAGCTGGGTCAGAAACTGGGTGCCGTCGGTGGGTTGCGACGGGTCCTGGTTCCGGAGCTCGGTCACCATCAGTTGCAGAAAGGTGGTTTCCTGGGTCAGCGGATCCGCCAACGGCTGCGCGGTTGTCCCGGATGTTGAAGAAGACGAATTCGGCTGAGTCAATCCGCTTACCGGTGAACTCATAGGGTGCTCCTGTTCGGCGCGCTGGCGCGTCCGAGGCTGAAGTCGAGTGCATTGGCCCATTCGGGCTGGTTTTGGTCTTGGCCGCGTTGCCCCTGGTTCGCATTGCGTTTTTGCGAATCCGAGCCGCCGCGGCCGGAATTGCCGGAAGACCCTCCCTCCCGCCGGGTGTCCGCCGAGCCGTTTTCGGCGCGCACCGCGCGGGCATCGCCGGCCGCCGAGGCGGCCAGCGGCTGCCAGGTCTCGGCGCGATAGCCGCGCTCGCTCAACTGCGAGACCAACTGCGGCAGGTCCTGACGCAGGGAACTGTTCAACTGAGGATCCGCCGTCCGCACCGCGACCTGTACATCTCCCGTACGCTCCACAACGCGGACTTCCACTTGCGGCCCCGGCGTGCCGTCGGCGGACATGCGGCCCGGAACCACCAGCGAAACCTCGCGCAGAACCTGCGCCGGAGCTGGCGCGGCGGCGGCCTCCGGCTGGGGCGGCTCGGCCGGCGTGGACATCGCCGGGGTGCTCCGGGGAGCGGGCTGTGACTGGCCGGCCCCGGCCGCGGAATCCTCTCGTCCGGCCACCGGCGCGGCAGCGCACGCGCCCCCGGCACTGCGGGACACTTCCATACCGGGCTGCGGGCCGCCGTCTCCGGCGCTCCGGGGCTTCCCTGCCGCTGCGGCGGGTTGCGGCACGGCCGGCTTGGCCGGTGCTCCCCCGGCCGAATCCTCACCGCCGGCAGTTCCTCCCTGGCCGGGGCCGGAGCCAGGCGCGTCCGGAGGGGCCGGAGTCACAGGCGTAGCTCCGCCCGCCGGGCTGGCAGGCACGGATGAGAGCGCCGGGCGAGCGGCCTCCGCCGGGCCGGGCGCCTCCGCCGGTTCCGCCCGGGCAATCGGTAGAGCTGGCGGCGTTTCGACGGCCGCCGGTGTCCCGCAAGCCGCCGGGCCCGCTCGAAGCTGGGGAACGGGAGCGTCCGCGCCGGCCGGCGCGGACCCCGCCACGGCTGGCGTTTTCACTTCCTGTGCTTCCGGAGGCGTACGCATTTCCGGAAGCACCCCCAGGTGCAATTCCGGGGCGTGCGCCGCCGCCGGTTGCGCGGGGGAGACAGTCAGCCGCGCGGTGAAGGCGAGTTCGGTGGTGGATGGGCCGCCTGGCTCTGTCGCGGCGGATGCTGCGTCGCTTGCCTGGATTCGAGGCGCCGCACCCCCGGTCGAGGACGGTTCTCCGCTCGGAGCCGGCGCGGCCTGGGGCGGAACGGCGGGTGGAGGAGTCGCGGTTCCCTCAACCCAGCCGGGCGGAACCGGCTCCACCGGGGCGGACGGTTTCCGAGACTGCCCGGGCTGGGACGGCTGGCGCAGGGAGGCATCTTCTGTCTGCCCCTGCGGCAGCGGTTCGGCCGGTCTGGCGATATCTTTCCCGGCGCCCGCGCACCCGGCGGCCGCGCCACTACCGGCGGCAGCGTTATCTACATCCACATCCAGATCCACGGCCGTTGGCTGGACGGCCGGAAGTGGCGCCGGTGGCATCGGGAGCGCCGGAACCGCGAGCGCAACGACCGCGGAATTGTCCGAAGTTGAGTCCTTCCGCCCCGCGCTTTCGGGCTGGTCCTGCTGTTTCGAGTTATCCTGCCTGGGCTGCTTGCCGCCGGCGGGCTCCGGTTCCGGGGAGGCCGCCGACGTAGCGGGCGCCGTGGCGGTCGGCCATCCCCCCAGCAGGCCCGCCAGCAGTCCCGTGAAGGCCCCGGCAGCGCTGTTCGTTGAAATGGCGCCCTGCGCGGAAGCCGGCGCCTGGGGTGGCCGGGCGGCGAGCAGGTTGGGCAGAACAGCGGAGGTCATGCCACTGCTCCGTGCAGGTCAGGGACCGCAGGGGAATCGCCCGTTTTCAAGGTGTTAGGTATGGCGAGGGGGTGCGAGAATTTGGCGCTCCGCTGGGCGTGACCGGAAATTGGCGCCCTATCCGGCCCCCTCATTTTCCTCTTCGGCAATCTCCACCGGGACTTGAACGCAATCCTCACTACGGCCCGCCAATTGCACCGCCCCTGCCGGAACCGAATTGTGGATTCGCTGACCATCTCCGCAGCGAGCGGCATGCGAGCGCGCCTGGAGTCTCTCGACATGCTGGCGAACAATCTCGCCAACGCCGCGACCGCCGGTTTCAAACTCGACCGGGAGTCTTACAACCTGTATGTCGCTCCCGAGGCGGTCTCGCCGGATGCGCCGGACCCCACGACTTTGCCGGTGGTCGAGCGGCACTGGACGGACTTCAGCCAGGGACAGCTCACGCCCACGGGCAATCCGCTCGATCTGGCGCTCGGAAGCCCCGGCTTCTTCGCGGTGAATGGTCCGAGCGGCCCGCTGTACACGCGCAACGGCAGCTTCGAGCTCTCCCCTTCGGGCGTTCTCACCACGAGCGACGGATACGCGGTCCGCGCAGCAGGCGGAGGCACGATCCAGCTTCAGGCCAACCGGCCCATCGAAGTGGCGGCCGACGGAAGCATCCAGCAGGCCGGTACGACCGTTGCCAGCCTCGAGATCGACGATTTCGAGAGCCCCGCGGCGCTCGCCAAGTCCGGCAAGAACTATTTTGAGGCCGGGGGCGCCGCGGGTGTCCGGCCGGCCGCGTCGAGCACGGTCCACCAGGGGTCGCTTGAAGGCTCGAACGTGGAGGCGCCGGAGTCCACCGTCCGCCTGGTGAACCTCATGCGCCAGTTCGAAATGTTGCAGAAGGCCATGAGCCTGGGCCAGCAGATGGGACAGTACGCGATCCAGGAAGTCGCAAAAGTGGTGTAGGGAGCAGAGCATGATTAGAGCTTTATATAGCGCCGCGAGCGGGATGACCGCACAGCAGATGAACGTCGATAACATCGCCAACAACCTGGCCAACGCCAGTACGGTCGGGTTCAAAGCGCGCCGCGCGCAGTTTCAGGACCTGGTCTACCAGACGGTCATCCAGCCCGGCGCCTCGGCCGGGTCCCAGACCACGGTGCCGGTCGGCCTGCAACTTGGCCTGGGCGCGAAACCATCCTCGAACGAAATCATCTTTACCCAGGGCAGCCCGCAGGAGACGGACAACCCACTCGATATCTCGATTCAGGGCAGCGGCTTCTTTCAGGTAAAGCTGCCCTCCGGCGACATGGCGTACACGCGAGCGGGCCAGTTCCAACTGGACCGCAACGGAATTATGGTGACCTCCGACGGCAACCAGATCGAGCCGCAAATCACCATACCCGCGGCGGCGCAATCGGTGACCATCGCGAGCGACGGGACGGTCAGCTACACGCTGCCCGGGCAGACGGCGGCGCAGGTGGCCGGCCAGATTCAGCTTGCCAACTTCGCGAATCCCGCGGGACTGAACTCGCTCGGAAGCAACCTCTATGCTCAGACCGAGGCCTCGGGTGATCCGGTGGTGGGCAACCCGGGCGGCCAGGAAGGGAACGGCACTCTGCTCCAGGGCTACACCGAGCAATCCAATGTCAGCGTGGTCCAGGAGTTCATCAACCTGATCGTCAGCCAGCGCGCTTACGAAGCGAATTCGCAGGTGGTCAAAGCGGCGGACCAAATGTATCAGCTGGTCAATAACCTGGCGCAAATCAGCTAGCGCAATGCTTCTGCCACCGCTCATTCTTGCCGCCGCTTGCGTCGCCATCGAGGGCGACAAAATTCTGCTCTCGGACCTGGCGCGGGCGGTCCCGGCTTTTTCGAAGGCTCCGCCCGGAGAGGTGTTCGGGCTTGCTCCCACGCCGGGGGTGCGCCGGCTGGTTGGCCCCGCCGAGATCGGAAAAGCCGCCGCGCGGTATGGAGTTGAATTGCCGCCCGAGCTGACCGGCGTCTGCTTCGAGAGCCCGGCCGAGCCTCTCAGCGAAGAGCGCGTCACGGAAGAACTGCGGAAAGCGCTCGCGGGCGAAAACTGGACGCTGGTGGATTTCAGCCGCTACCGCGTGCCGCCTGGAGAGATCGATTTCATCGTTCCCCCCAGGCTCGCGGGCAACGTTCCGGTGATCCTGCGGGGCAGGATCCGCTATGGGGACAATCATAGCTTTCCGTGTTGGGCGCGGGTGAAGATCTCGAAGCCGCCTCGCGAGGTCGAGCGGGGCGACATGGTGGCCGTCGAGGTGACGAGCGGCGGCGCCCTGGTAAAGTTCGAGGCCCGCGCGGAATCGGGCGGCGCCCTGGGCGAAGCCGTGGTGCTGCGCAACCCCGCGACGAAGATCTGTTTTTCGGCGCGGGTGGCGGGGAAAGGAAAGGTCACGTTGAATGCGAAACAGGACGCTACTCCTACTGCTCGTAGCAGCCGCCGCGAGCCCGGCCGATAAGAAACCGAAAGCGAGCGCGCCGACGCCGCTGGACGTTTATGTTGCCGAGGCCAACGCCCGCAGCCGGGCGGACGCGCAGCCGCCCGGCTCGACCTGGCAGCCGGGCGGAGTTTTTTCCGATCTTTCGCGCGATCTCAGGGCCAGCCAGATCGACGACCTGGTGACGATCGTGGTCGCCGAAAACGCTTCGGCGGTCTCGACGGGCAGCACCAAAACGTCGCGGCAATCGAGCGCGGTCCATTCGACGAGCGCGCTGTTCGGCGTAACGAACCCGGGCGGCCCGCTGGCCAACATGTTGAACACCAGCGGGGCGCAGGCGCTGGATGGCGAAGGCACCACCTCGCGCGTGACCACCTTGACCGACACGATTTCCGCCCGTGTCGTCGCGGTCCTTCCCAACGGCTATCTGGTGCTCGAAGGCAAGAAGGCGATCGTGGTGAATTCCGAACATCAGGTGGTGACGGTGCGCGGCGTGGCGCGTCCGGCCGACCTTACGCCGAATAATACCGTGGCTTCCACCAGCCTGGCGCAACTGGATGTCCGGATCGACGGCAAGGGCGTGGTGAACGACGCCATCCGCCGGCCGTTTTTTCTGTACCGGCTGCTGCTCGGCCTGATGCCTTTCTGAGCTATGCGCATCGGAACAATTCTGCTTCTGATTGCTCAACTGGCGCCGGCCGCCACGCGCTTGAAGGATCTCGCCTCGATTGAAGGCGTGCGGGACAACCAGTTGATCGGCTACGGCCTGGTGGTGGGGCTGGCGGGCACGGGCGACCGCCAGCAGTCGGTTTTCTCCGCCCAGAGCCTGACGAACATGCTCGCGCGGATGGGCGTCACGGTAAACCCGACTAGCATCATGGTACGGAATACCGCGGCGGTTATGGTCACGGCTACGCTGCCTCCGTTTGCGCAACCCGGCACGCGCATCGATGTCACCGCGGCCGCGATCGGGGATGCTTCAAACCTGCAAGGCGGGTTGCTCGTGCTCACGCCGTTACGCGGCGCCGATGGTTCCGTATATGCCGTGGGACAGGGCGCGGTGGTCACCGGCGGCTTCTCGGCCAGCCGCACGGGCACGCAGCAGACCGTAAACCATCCGACCGTCGGCCGTGTTCCGAACGGGGCGATCGTCGAGCGCGCCTCGCCCACGCCCACCCCCGCTCACCGGGTGCGGCTGCAGCTCCGGCAGGCGGATTTCACGACCGCGGCGCGGGTCGCGGACGCCGTAAACAGGAATTTTTCGAGCGGCGCTGGGCCCATAGCGCGCGCCGAAAACTCGGGGCTGGTGGCGGTCGACATTCCGCCCGGGTATGCCGAGCGCACGATCGAGTTCGTCTCCGAGCTCGAGAACCTGAGGGTCGATGCCGACCGCGCCGCCCGGGTGGTGGTGAACGAGCGCACCGGTACGATTGTCATGGGCAAGGATATGCAGATTGCGCCGGTCGCGGTGATGCACGGCAACCTGACGGTAGAGATCCAGACCAGGTTTGAAGTCTCGCAGCCGCAGCCGGGCGCCGCCGGCACCACGGAAGTCGTGCCCCAGGTGAGGCTGGGCGCCCGGGAGGAGAAAGCGAAGAACCTCATCCTCAAGGAAGGCGCGACGGTCGAGGACCTGGTGCGGGCGCTGAGCGCCATCGGCTCGACTCCGCGCGACATCATCGCGATCCTCCAGAACCTGCGGGCGGCCGGCGCGCTCGATGCAGAGCTGGAGGTGATGTGATGCTGGGGCCCATATCCGGCGGGCTGCCCCCGGCCGATTCGGGCGCCGTGCGTCCTCGCAACCTCGAAGAAGCGGCCACGCAGTTCGAAGCCCTGCTCATTTCCCAGATGTTGAAGAGTTCACACGAGGAGGGCGAATCGTGGCTCGGAACGGATGACGATCAGACGGAGAGCAGCATGACCGAACTGGCCGAGCAGCACCTTTCCCAGGCCCTGGCCGCGCAGGGGGGCCTCGGACTCAGCAAGGTTGTCGTCCAGCAGCTCGAGCGGACGGCCCCGGCGCCTGCGTCCGGGAAATAGCACCAAGTGGGCTTATCGGCCGAAATCGCGCTGGAGTTAACCCTCGCTGGCCGCATCCTTGGCCGCATCCAGCACGTAGTCCGGAGGGACCTGCCGGAGTACCTGCCCGGTGCTCTTGTCGATGATCCTCACCACCAGACCGCGCCTTTCCCGGTCCAGGACCATGGTCAATTCCTTGTCCTTGCCGAAATATTCCACCATGTTCAGCGCCTTCACGGCCTGGATCAGGTCCCATTGTTCCGGAAGCCTGTCGACAGGAACCGGTGAGGGGCTGACAGGCGCAACTTGACCGGTGCTCCTGACGCCATCCACGCTGTTCATAACGCCTCCCGGGGTGATCCCCCCTTGCGGAAATCGAGTTCCGCGGGCTGAGCACCTCGATGGGCTTATCGGCAGTATTTCGTCACTGTGGCAATTTTTTGCCACACGGCCTGGCTATTATTTCAGAGGGAGGGTTTCTTTCGCCGTGCCCGGCTGCCGCTCGATCTTCTTTTGCAGCAACATGAGCGCGTGAATGAGCTGTTCGGGGCGCGGAGGACAGCCTGGAACATACACATCCACCGGAATGACCTGGTTTACCGGGATGACCGCGTAGTTGTTGAAGACACCGGTCGAGGTGGCGCAGGCCCCCATGGAGATCACCCATTTCGGCTCCGGCATCTGCTGATAGAGCTGCCGGATGATGGGCACCATCTTGTTGGCCACCCGCCCGGCAATGATCATCAGGTCCGACTGCCTGGGCGAGCCCCGGAAGACCTCCGCCCCGAACCGCGCGACGTCGAACCGCGATGCGCTCATCGACATCATCTCGATCGCACAGCAGGCCAGCCCGAAGGTCATCGGCCAGATGGAGTTCTTGCGGGCCCAATTGATCGCCTGGTCGAGCTTCGTGGTCAGGACCACGTCCTGCAGAAACGAGTACTCGTCCGTGTCGATACGGGAATAGAGATCGGCGTCCGATCGCGTGGACTCATGAACCCAGACATCCTGAGCGGTGCTGTCCGTCCCCATAGCTCTTATTGTCCCACGAGATCCGCGCGAAGGCCCGCACGGATGCACGACACAGAAGTGATCGATTCGTGGAAGCATCAGCCAAACGGTCAAATCCAAGCGTAGGGATACGTCAAGCTGAGCCGCGTCAAGCCGAGCCGCGACTGTAAAGGAGCGGTAACGGAAACGCCCGTCATGAGGTACTTCATCTCTTCCGCTTGTTATGGGGTCCATTTGCACGGCCATGAATCCGGTTCTGTGGACCGGCGCCACAATGTGCCCGGAAGCCGGTTGGTGGAAGCGAATCCGGAGCGCGTCGCTGTGAAACGCCAACCGATGGACCAGGCGCCCGATTGCCTCGTTTGTTTCGACCGCGGTTGGAGTCTCTGGGCGGCGCATGTGCGAACCAATCACGTGCATGTGGTCGTGGAAGCAGACGTACGTCCCGAGAAAGTCATGAACGCTTTCAAATCCTATGCCAGCCGCGGTCTGAACCGCCTGGAGATTGACGGAGGGGATCGAAAGCGATGGGCGCGCCATGGGAGCACGCGATGGCTGTGGAAAGATGAGGACGTTCAGGAGGCTATCCGGTACGTCGTCTCGGGGCAAGGCGAACCAATGGAGGTTTACCCAACAGACTGGCGGTAGGGCCGCCGCTCCTTTACAGTCGCGGCTCGGTAAGCACAGTCGCGGCTCGGTAAGCACAGTCGCGGCTCGGTAAGCACAGTCGCGGCTCGGTAAGGTTCCATCGGCTCCACTTCCATGTCGCGCACCCGGTCCGCACTGTTAGAATCACACAAGGAAGCGGCGCAATGAATTTCACCTATAAACCCTCCCGGACGTACGCAGAGGCCCTGGATCGGGCGGCGCGGTTGTGGGGCATCGAGCCGGAGTACGTGGACACGTGGGGAAACGCTCACGCCGCCACGCCGGAGATCGAGCAGGGCATTCTGGCCGCGCTGGGCGTCGATACGGAAACCACGGAAAGCCTCGACCGGGCCGTGGAAGAGCGCACCTTTCGCGAATGGGACCGCATGCTGCCTCCGGTCTTCGTGGCGGGAGAGAGCGACTGGGCCAAGGGGTTTCCGTTGCACGTTCCGGCCGCCCTGGCGGGCTCAACCGCGGTGCTCGAGATCCGGTGGGAGGATGGTGCGAGGCGGAGCCTCGAATTCCAGTTGTCCGATATCGCCAGCTCCGGCTGCGCCGAGCTGCGCGGCCGCAGTTACCTGCGGAAGAATATTCCCATCCCCGCGGGCGCTCCGCTAGGCTACCACGATGTCGAGGTCACGCTGCAGCCTTCGGAAGGCGAGGCGGCCCGTGCTTCCATGCGTCTGATCCTGTGTCCGGAGCGCTGCTGGACGGCGCCCGTGACCGGGAACGCCCGTGCGGCCGGTCTCGTGCTGGCTCTCTACGGGCTGCGCTCCGGGCGGAATTGGGGTTGCGGCGACTTTACCGATCTGGAAGAAATAGCCGGCTGGGTTGCCCGCGACATCGGAGCGAGTTTTGTCGGCCTGAACCCGCTCCACGCGATTCCCAACCGCCAGCCGTTCAACACCAGCCCCTATCTGCCGGCCTCGGCGTTCTATAAGAACCCGATCTATCTCGACCTGGAGCGTATCGAGGACTTTCGCAACTCGCGCCGCGCGCAAGCCTGGATCGGAAGCGCCGGGACCCGGCGGGAGATGGAAGCGCTGCGGGTGTCGGAGTTCGTCGAATACGAGCGTGTATACGCGCTCAAACTGCGCGGTCTGAAGCTGGCCTTTCTCACGTTCCTCCAAGAGCTGCGCAGCGGTTCCCCGCGGGTGGGCGAGTTCCGTGAATTCATGGAGCGCGAGGGCGAACTGCTCGACTCGTTTGCCACCTGGTGCGCGCTCGACGACTGGCTTCGTCGCCGTCATCCCAACATGTGGACCTGGCCTGACTGGCCCGAGGAGTTCCGGCAGCCGGATTCGCTGGCCACGCGCTCCTTCGCCGAGAAGTACTGGCGGCTGGTGCTCTTCTACAAGTACGCGCAGTGGCAGGTGGACCTCCAACTGGAACACGCCCAACAACACGCGCGCGAGTGCGGCCTGGCGATCGGGCTGTTCCACGATCTCGCGCTCGCCACCGACCGCTGTGGAGCCGACCTCTGGGCTTACGGCCCGTTCTATGTCAGCGGGTGCCGCGTGGGCGCTCCTCCGGACGGATTCTCACCGAGAGGCCAGGACTGGTCCTTCCCTCCGCCCAATTCCAGCCAGCACCACGAGACCGGCTACCAGCTTTTCGCCGAATCGATCCGCCAGAATTGCCGCCACGGAGGCGCGTTGCGCATGGATCACGTCATGCGCTTCTTCCGGCTCTACTGGATTCCGGAAGGCATGGATCCCGAGCACGGCGCCTACGTTCGCGACCGGTGGGAAGAGCTCCTCCATATCCTGGCGCTCGAAAGCGTGCGGCAAGAGGTGATTCTGGTGGGTGAGGATCTGGGCACCGTGACCCGCCAGATCCGGCAGGCGCTCGACCGCTTCGGCCTCTACGGCTACAAGGTTCTCTACTTCGAGAAGAACGACCGGGGCGAGTTCAAACCTCCCGCGCTCTACGCCGAACAGGCGCTCGTCACCTCGAGCACGCACGACCTGCCGACGCTGGCCGGCTTCTGGACCGGCCGCGACATCGAGGTCCGCCACGCCCGCGGCCTGTTACAGAACGAGGACGGTTACCGGCAGCAACTGGCCGGGCGTTCGGTGGAGAAACAGCGCCTGCTCGAGGCGCTCTTCGCCCAGAATCTGCTGGCTGGCTCTTTTCCGCGCCGCGCCGAACAGGTCCCCAGGTTGACCGGCGAGTTGCACAATGCAATCATCGGCTGGCTGGCCCTGGCGCCCTCGCGTCTGTTCGCCCTCAATCAGGAAGACCTACTCAAGGAGACCGAGCAGCAGAACCTGCCCGGAACGACGTCGGAATATCCGAACTGGCGCCGCAAGATGCGGTTCACCATCGAGGAACTGCGCGCCGGCGCCGCCAGCGACTACGCGAACATGTTCCGCGGCTGGCTCGAGCGGACCGGCCGCCTGGCCCAGCCCACCGGCCGCTGAGCCCTTGGCAAGGCGGTAGTGCGCCCCGCCGAACGGGACTAGTACCTCGACCGCGTGATGCGTTGCTACCGCTCCCTTACGGTCGCGGCTCAGTTACAGGTAGATGCCGCTACCGTAAAGAAACGGACTTCACGGTCGAGGACCTAGCCGGAGTACGGCGTTCACTAATACATTTACCGCGTCCGGCCGATGAGATTTTATGGCCGATTCTCATCCTTCCGGGGTGCTGGACCGCGACGCAATTCTGGAGCGCGTCGGCGGCGATGTGGAGTTCCTTCAGGAGCTCGCCGGGATTTTTGTGGAGGACTGCCCGAAACTGCTGGAGGGGATCCGTTCGGCGATTTCGAGCGGAGATGCCCGCGGCCTGGAGCATGCGGCCCACACGCTGAAAGGATCGGTGTCGAATTTCGGAGCGGAACGCGCCAGGGCGGCTGCCTGCCGGCTGGAAATGCTCGGCCGAACCGGGGACCTGACGCCTGCGCCGGAAGCCTGTTCCGCCCTCGAGCGCGAGATCGGGCGGTTCACGGATGCGCTGAACGCACTCGCCCGCCAAGCCGGATTCTAGGGACCTATTTACCTATACGGCGCACTCACGTTTGCGATAATTTTGTCGAGGCTTGGCCCGCCATCTGCTGAGGCTCGGCCCGCCATCTGCTATAGTTAAGTTCTCCCAAGTATGAGACCAGACGGCCCCACTGAGATTACTTGCGCGCACAGCCCCGATTCCGATGACGCCTACATGTTTTACGCCCTGGCGACAAGGAAAATCCGGTCGAATCTGGTCGTTTTCCGCCACGTCCTCGACGAAATCGAGGTTCTCAACCGCAAAGCGGAGCAAGGCTGCTACGAGCTGACGGCCATTTCCTATCACGCCTATCCGTATGTAGCCGCGAACTACGTGCTGATGGCAAGCGGATCGAGCGTGGGCGACGGCTACGGGCCGCTGGTGGTCGGGCTGAAGCCGTTCACCCCGGCCGAGATCAAAGGCAAGAAGATCGCGGTGCCGGGCACGCTCACCACGGCGTACCTTACCTTGAAGATCTTCGAGCCGGATTTCGAGGCTGTCCCTACTCCTTTCGACAAGGTTCTCGAGGCGGTGAACGAACGCAGCGTGGATCTCGGCCTGGTGATTCACGAGGGTCAGCTCACTTACTCCCGCTCGGGCTTTCACAAGGTTCTCGATCTGGGCGCATGGTGGAAGTCGAAATTCGACTTGCCGCTGCCGCTCGGAGCGAACGCTTTGCTGCGGTCGCTGGCTCCCGAGATCCAGTCCGAATGCTGCCGGCTGATGCGCGAGAGCATTCAGTACGCTCTCGACAACCACGAAGAGGCTCTCAACTACGCGCTGCAATTCGCGCGCGACATGGAGCCCCGGCTCGCGGAGAAATTTATCGGCATGTACGTGAACCACTTCACCGTGGAGGCGGGCCCGGTCGTCGAGCGCGCTGTCCAGACCTTATTTAACGCGGGCTATGAGTGCGGCCTGCTTCCGCGCCGGATTGAAGCCGAGTTCGTGCGCTGAGGAGGCGTCAAACAATTCGGGGACACTCCGGGATCTCCACGCGGAACCAGCATGTTACCGTCTCCGCAGGGGTGTCCCCCGGAATTGTTCGACGCCTCCTGACTTCGAGTCCTGCCATAATAAGGAGTCATGGCGTATTTTCGTGTCTTCGTCTGTGGTGTGCTGATTTGCGGCTGCGCTCTGGCTCAGGAGACGTCCGACGCGAAACAGCGCGTGCGCGCGGCGCACGATCTTGCGAAACAGGGATCGGACGCGATCCCGAAGCTTCAGGCAATGCTCTCGGATCCCGAGGTCGAGGTTCGCGTCGAGGCGGTCAAGTCGATTGTCGAGGTGGACACCGCGGCCAGCCTCGACCCGCTGATCCAGGCCACGCGCGACAAGGATTCCGAGGTCCAGATCCGGGCCACCGACGGCCTGGTCAACTTCTATCTGCCCGGCTACGTCCAGCGCGGGCTGAGCGCCTCGTTTCATCGCGTGGGCAATGTCTTCAAAGGGAAATTCACCGATACCGACGACCAGGTGATTGATTACTACGTGCGCGTGCGACCGGAGGTGATTGTGGCGTTGGGCAAACTGGCGAATTCCGGCGCCTCGATGGAGTCGCGGGCCAACGCGGCGCGCGCCATCGGCATTCTCCGGGGCCAAGCGGCGGTTCCCGATCTGATCCAGGCGCTCCACTCGAACGACGACCAGGTCATCTTCGAGAGCCTGAACGCGCTCCAGAAGATCAAGGACCCGAGCGCAGCAACCCGCATTTCGTTTCTGCTGCACGACCTGGACGAGAAGATCCAGATTGCGGCAATTGAAACCAGCGGGCTGTTGCGCAATCAGGAAGCGCTGCCGGAATTGCGCGGCGTTCTGGACCATACGCGCTCCGCCAAGGTGCGCCGCGCCGCGCTGACCGCAATCGCCAGGCTCCCTGATGAAGGGAGCCGGCCCGTCTATCAGAAGTATCTGGGCGACAAAGACGATGGCCTGCGCGCCGCCGCCGCCGAGGGCTTCGCGCGCCTGAAGAACCGGGCCGACGTGCCCATGCTCGAGAAGGTGTACGCCGACGAGCAGAAGCGCCCGGCACAGCTCGCCGATGCCTTCGCCCTGGTCATGCTGGGCAAGACGGAGGTTTCCGAGTTCAGCCCCTTGCAGTTCCTCATCAATACCCTGAATTCGGTGGCATGGCGCGGCGTGGCCAGGGCCTACCTGACCGAGCTGTCACGCGATCCGGGCGTGCGGGCTTCCCTCCAGCAGGCGCTGAAACGCGGAACCAAGGACGAGAAGATCGAGCTGGCGCGGATTCTGGCAATCAGCGGCGACAAGGGCACCGTGCCGTTCTTGGATGACCTCTCGCACGACCCGGATACGGATGTCGCACAGGCCGCGCTGAACGCCTCCCGGACGCTCAAGGCGCGTCTGCCGTAACGGCGGCGGGCATTCCCCGCCGGAAGTGCCCGCCGTACCGCTCGGTGGTCTCGCCAAGCGGGTAGCCAGTTTCAGGCTGGCGCGGCGAGGCGGGAAGAAGTGATAGAGATACGGATAAAGATTTCACAATGGCGCGCTTGCCGATCCCGCGCGCCGATTCGAGCTTTCCTCGCCAGGCGAACTTCCCGTTGCACCCGGGCCGCTGAGATCATATCGGAGGTTGCACGCAAGCGTGTCCCCGGCGATGAGTTCGCCCGGCGCTAAGCCGTATGTGGCGAGACTCGCCTGGAAATTGTTGATCCGAGTTTTGTTGTGTTTTGCGCTGGTCGCCGCCGTCACTTATGCCTCGTTCTTCCTGCTGCACGTCAACGCTCTGGTCGCCGGCTTCGAGTATTTGCTGGTCGTGCCTGTCGTGGCAGCCCAGTGGGGTTTGCTGGAATCGACGATGGCGTTGTTTGCGGCGATGCTGTGTCTGAATTTCTTCTTTCTTCCTCCGATTTTCCCGCTCACCATTGCAGATCCGCAGAATTGGGTGGCCTTGTTCGTATTCCTGGCTACGTCTAGTACCTCGACCGCGTGATGCGTTGCTACCGCTCCCTTACGGTCGCGGCTCAGTTACAGGTAGATGCCGCTACCGTAAAGAAACGGAGTTCACGGTCAAAGACCTAGTTACCGCGACTCACCTCTCATCGCGCGCCCGCCAGCGCGCCATTGAAGCTCAGGCCCGCCGGGTGGAAGTGGAGCGGCTGTACGAGCTCGGCTGGCCGCTCCTGATGCTGGACAGTGGCCGCGCGGCCGCCACGCAGATCGCAGAGAAGGTCAAGCACTGCTTTGGCGTTCTCGGTGTCGCATACTGCTGTGGATCGGAGGAGCGAATTGACTTTGCCGGAGCGGTGGACCCCAGATTGGAACCGCACATTCTTCGGGACATCGCTTCCTGTGAAGACTGCCGCTATATTTGGAAAAAGAAGGACGCTTCCGGCGACGAAATCGTCACGGCTCCCGTTAGTTTGGGAGGAAGAGTGATTGGCAGCCTTGGCGCGATCGGTCCCTCTGTGTCGGAGCGGGCTTGGCAAGCGGTTGCTAATCTCGCCGCCATCACGGTTGAGCGCGCCAAAACTCAGGCGGCCGCAAGCCGCATGGAAGCAGCCAAGAGGCGAATGGGCCCGAGCGGGTGTGGTGCGCGGATTTCAAGGGTTGGTTTCGGACGGGGAACGGGACGCGATGTGATCCGCTGGCGCTTCTTCGAAAACGCCGATTTGTCGGACCCGCGGATGGGGTAACTTCGGCCCTCGGAACCCGGTTCGGAAGCGGCCGGCCGGCCGGAGGCGTTTTCATCCACCGTTGTGCCGGACCCGCCAAGAGCTGGCATGGACATCGAGTATTCACCGATGGATACAGCCGTTATCCGCTGCGCTGCCAAGCGGTGAAGGGAGAGCACAGGCTGCACGCCAAGCCGGTGTTTGAAGCGGCATTCCGGGAACCCGGAATGCCCGAGCGCCTGCGGACTGACAATGGCGCGCCATGCGGCAGCAACGGGGACGCGGGGGGCCTCGGCGGTATGGTGGCTCAAGCTGGGAATCCGGCCGGAGCGGATTCGTCCGGGAAGCCGCAAGAAAATGGAAGCTCGGTACAAAGTGTCAACTATGTGCCGGTCTTGACGTCTCCCGGCCCGCCCCTCTCCGTGCCAGAGGCGCAATGCCGCCCTGCGCGGGGCTTCTCCGCGGCTCCGCGGTGAAGCTATAATCGCTTTCGATGCTCCTCGAGCTGGTTGTCGAGAACTACGCGGTGATTGAGCGCGCCCGGGTGCGTTTCGATCGCGGGCTCAATATCCTCACCGGCGAGACCGGCAGCGGCAAGTCCATTGTGGTGGACGCGCTCGGATTGCTGTTCGGCGGGCGCGCCTCGCAGGACGCCGTCCGCACCGGCGCGCCTCGCGCGCGCATCTCCGGCGTCTTCGCGTTGCCCGCGGACAAGGGCTTCGAGCGGCTGCTCCAGTCCGCCGGCATCGAGGCCGAGGACGGCGAGTTGATTCTCGAGCGCGAGATTTCCGCCGAGGGCGGCTCGCGCGCTTTCGCCGGCAGCCGGCCGATCACCGCCAGCTTGCTGCGCGACCTGGCGCCCTTCCTCGGCGACATCCACGGCCAGCACGACCAGCAGATGCTGTTTTCGCCCGCCGCGCAACTCGAGATGCTCGACGCCTTCGCCGGCTCCGGCGGCCTCGCGGCTCAAATCGAAGGGCTCTATCGGGAGTGGAAGGCCGTGGTGAGCGGCATCGAGGAGCTGGAGCGGGGCGAACAGGAGAAGCTGCGCCTGCTCGACCTGTGGAACTTTCAGTGCAAGGAAATCGAGAGCGCCGATCCGAAGCCCGGCGAGGATGCCTCGCTGGAGCAGGAGCGCAAGGTCCTTCAGAACGGCGCGCGCCTGGAGGACGCGGCGAACACCGTCTATGCGGCGCTCTACGACGCTCCCGAGTCCGCTCTCGCCCAGATGCGCCTGGCCACGCGCCGGCTCGACGAGCTGCTGCGCATCGATCCGCGTCTGGAGCCGGTGCGTGAAGGCCTGGCGGCGGCGGTGATCGGGGTCGAAGAAGCTTCCTACGCCGTGCGGGATTATCTCTCGCGCCTCGAAGCCAACCCGGCCCGGCTCGATCAGGTGGAAACGCGCCTGGCCGCGCTCGATAAGCTCCGGCGCAAGTACGGCGCGACGATCGAGGAGGTGCTGGCGTTTCTCGGTCAGGTTCGCGCGCAGATCGTCTCGGTCGAGACCGCCGGAGAGCGCAAGACCGCGCTCGAGCGCGAGCGGAGCCGGCTGGAAGCGGCATACGAAGACGTCGCGCGGGCGCTCTCCGCGCGGCGGAAAGAGGCCGCGCGCAAATTGGAGAAGCAGGTTGAGGCCGAGCTTGCGAGTCTGGCCATGGAGGGCACCAGGTTCCAGGTGGCGATCGCGGGCGCGGCCTGGTCGGAATCGGGTACGGACGCGGTGCGGTTCCTGGTCTCGCCGAACCTGGGAGAGGAGCCGCGGCCGCTCGAAAAAGTGGCCTCCGGAGGCGAGATTTCGCGCATCGCGCTGGCTCTGAAGACGTGCGTCGCCTCGGTGGGACCCGGCACCGGCCACGCCGCCGCGCCGCGCACGCTGGTTTTCGACGAGGTGGACGCGGGCATCGGGGGCCGCGCCGCCGAGACCGTGGGCCGCCGTCTCAAGCAGCTCGCGGCTGGCTGCCAGGTGCTCTCGGTCACCCACCTGCCGCAGATCGCGGGCTTCGCCGACCAGCATTTCTATGTCGAAAAGCGCGAATCCGGCGGCCGCACGGTGGCCGCCATCGAGCCGCTCACGCCCGGCGCGCGCGTCCGCGAAATCGGCCGCATGCTCTCCGGCGAGCGCCTGACCCCGGAAGCCCTCAAGCACGCCGAGCAACTGCTGAAGATCGGGGCGCGGTAGGAGGGTGGGATCAAGCCCCGCCGCCGCTCAGTTTTTAAAGGCTGAACTTGCGCGCGGGCGCTCCTTCCACGTCACCTTTTCGTTGCCGTCTGCACCTCGCTCGATTGTCAAATCGTCAACCAATCGCGCCTTGAAGTATGGATCGTCTCCACAGAGAATCTCACATTCCCATGGGTCACCTTCAACTGTTTGCCCAAATTTTGCGCGGTAGGCGATTCGCCCATATCGCGGCCACGCTATTGTCATCTGTTCGCTGAGCGTGACATACCCGCTTGTAAGGTAAATGAGCTCGACGAATTCACGGACCCGCACGCCTCCGAGGCGAGAACTGAAAATGGCCGTGGGTTCTTCCCGCCCTGGGTGATCGGCAACCCAGTGTTTTGTCACGAGCCAAGCCTTCGGCCTGCGCGATTTCTTCTCTTGCATGACGGGAGTATAGCAGCCTGCCATCGTCTGCTGCGTTGAATCCCCCGTTTCTGATTGCTCCGAAGGAACGCCGATTGCGACCGTATTTTCGGCGCTTCGGAATTTGACCGCGTCGCGCCGAAACGGATTGGGAACCGCAAGCCGGCTCTGACCTCCTATGCTCTACAAACTCGCGATGATCGCGTCGCGAGACACACCTTTGTGCTGCGCGACAGCGCGCAGAATTGAAAGGAACGTGCCGAGCCGGAGGGGACGGTGGTCCGGAATCGCTATCCGCTGGTGAGCCGGTTCCGAGGTCTCCAGGATGATGTGGCTGCCCGCCTGATGCACCTTTGTGTATCGCCATCTCCGGCACAGGGTATCCGCGAGATGCGCGCCCGAGACGTCGCGGGGGATCTTCATGCGACGGACAAAATCTCGTCGCGGACAAGGTGGAGGCGGATCCGCTCGGGCCGTGGCCGGTCGAAGAAGAACGCAGTGGTCGCCTCAAGCACGTTCTTACGCAACTGATCCCAGGTATCCCCTTCCGTGAAGATGTTTTCGGTAAGGCATTCGGCGCAATAGCCTCCGTCGGCCTCCTGCACAACCTCGAACACCAGTTCAGACATACGTCTATGATACGGCACGCGTTGCTCAGGTGCGTGGTGCATCGGTCCCCGCAATCCCACGTTCACCAAACCACCATCTCCCCTAACCCATTGATCCGGCTCGCCCGCGCGTCTCGGCCGCGAAGGCCGGATCGTGGGCGTGACCGCCGGAGAAAACGTAGCCACCGCCCTGGTGCGGAAGCTGCCAAGCGAGGAGAAGGTCCAATTGGCGCGGCTTCAACTCCCCTGCAATATCGACTGGGAGCAGGAGGAGATTGCCTGGAAGGACGGTGTGCAGCCGGTGTTCGAGGTCCTCATCAAGCCGATGGAGGTTGGGGGCGGAGGATTACTCCACAAGCCCGGATCCAACCGGATCAGCGGCGACGGGCCCCCCCTGGATGCCATGATCCAGGCCGCATGGCAGACCGATTGGTGGGACATCGATTACCGCGACGAACTGCCCGCAGGACAGTACCGATTTGCCGCCGCGGTTCCGAAGGGACGCGAGGCCGAGTTGTTGCCGGTGTTGCAGGATGCGCTCGAGCGGAGTTTCGGCTTCCGGGCGCGGTGGGATGAACGGGAGCGCGACGTCCTGGTATTGAGCCGCGACGGAACCGCACCACTGAAGGAGTCAGGTTGCGAAGAGTGGTGGTGGATGAGACAGGGCTGAAGGGTCTTTACGATTTCGATCTGGAGTATCGCGACGATGGTCCGAGGATGCTGACGGACGGGCTACAGCAGAAGTACGGGCTGGTCTTGACACCCGCCCGGCGCAAGGTGAGGATGCTGGCCGTGGAAAAAGGAGACTGACGTGGGTCCTCGCACCCGGCATTCGAAGCGCGAGGGAGCGCCTCAATCCAGGGGTGGCTTGCCGCCCGAGAAGGAAACGGACCTCTCGAAATACAGGGTAGCCGCGCGCTCCAGGTCCTCGCGGCTGGCGTGCGGAGGCCGGTTCTCGTAAAGGCTGATCGAGACCAGGATCTGGCAGACGTCCGCCGGATAGCAGGCGCGCAGCTCGGCGTGGCCGTGCTCGGCGCACAGCCTCCGCAGGATTGCGGCGCTGTCCGGATCGCAGGGCACGTTCCGGGCGGTCACCACGCGGCGGAAAATCTCGTCGAACAATGCCTCCTCCACCGGCTCCACGAGAACTTTGTTCTGCAGCCGCCGCAGAAAAGCCTCGTCGGCGAGTTCGGTGGGCTCCAGGTTGGTCGCGAACACGACCAGGACCTCGAACGGGATCTGGAATTTCACGCCGTAGCGCAGCGTGAGGTAATCCACGCGCCGGTCCAGCGGCACGATCCAGCGGTTCAAGAGCTCACGGGGCGCCACGGCCTGGCGGCCGAAGTCGTCGATGACCAGCACGCCGTTGTTGGCTTTCATCTGCAACGGCGCGGCATAGATTCCGGTCGCTTCGTCCAGGCGCAGCTCCAACATATTGGTTACCAGCTCCCCACCGGCGATCACGCACGGGCGCCGGCAGATGACCCAGCGCGGGTCGATGTCGGCGCTCTCGGCCTGAATGGGCTCGTGCAGCACCGGATCGAAAAGCTGGAGGATCTGGCCGTCCACCTCGAGGGTATAGGGCACGACAATGGCGTCCTGATAGACCCGGAGCAATCGCTCGGCCAGGCTGGTCTTGCCGCCGCCGGTCGGGCCGTAGAGAAAGATGGAGTTTTGCGAGATGATCGCGGGGCCAAGCTGGTCGAGCAGGTGGTCGGACAGCACCAGGTCCGACATGGCCTGCCGCAGAATCTTGCGATCGATCTTCACCTTCGCCGCTTGCGCCTTGGTAAGCCGCGTGTACTGCTTGAGCGATACGGGCGCCGGGCCCGCATAATGGCTGATCTCGAAACGGTCGAGCGCGAGGCTGCGCCCCTTTTCCGACAAAGAGAAACTGTAGTCGTTTCCGACCATCCCCTTGACCTCGATCAGCATCTGCTGGCGCAAATCGCGAAAAATGTTTTCGAGCACGATGGGGGAGAGCTTCAGCGAATTGCCGAGAGCTTGGAGCGTCGTAACGCCGGTCACATAGGTCCGCCGGAGCACCAAGTCCGTGATGAGGGACAGGGGAATGCCAGTCGCCTCCACCGTTTCCGGCGGCGGAGGGCAGTACACGGGGGTCGCGATCGATACCATGCTGTCAATCATAGTCCAAAACGGCGCCCGGCACTACACGCGGCGCGGCCGTGCTTCGTCAATAGTTTGAGTGTCGATCTGCCGAAGAGTGCTGCTGTGTCTGGTGGCGGGCTCGGTCCTGCTGGCTACCGAGCCCAGCGCCGCACAACTCTACAAGGAAGGCCGCAAAGCAGAGCGTGCAGGGGACATCGTCAAGGCATATCTCCTTTATTCGCAGGCGGCCGCGAAGGATCCAACGAACCGGAAATACTGGGCGCACAGCCAGGCACTACGCACTCGTGCAGCCCTCCAGGCGAAGCCCATGCCGAAGCTGGATGAGGTAAACACAGCTTCATCGGGCGACGATGGCCTCGGGACGGGCGATGGCGCCGCAGAAAAAGCCGAGTCCGCTGCTCCGGCCGGCTTTTCCACGACGATTACGGACGACGATCTCGCCGATCTGCAACGGCTGAAGGCCCCTCCGGAACTGACGCCGGCGCCCGGAAGGAAGAATCTGGACCTCCACGGCGACTCCAAGGCCGTCTTCGAACAGGTGGCGCGGGAGTTTGGGCTCGAAACGATATTCGACGGAGACTACCAGGCTGGCCAAGTCTTCCGTCTGCACCTCGACGACGTCAATTGTGGAGAGGCGTTGCGCGACGTCTCGGCGGCCACGGATTCGTTCGTGGCCCCGCTCGGCGCCAAGCTCATCATGGTGTCCAAGGACACGCCGCAAAAACGCACTCAGAACGAACCAACGATCGCGGTTGCCGTGCCTATTCCGGACACCGTCAGCGTGCAGGACGCGCAGGAGCTGGGGCGCAGCGTGCAGCAGGCGCTGGACATTGCCCGGCTCCTGGTAGACACGCACCGCCGGATGGTCCTGATCAAAGATCACGCCTCGAAGGTCCGCCCAGCCCAGATGCTGTTCGAGGAACTCGCGCACCCTCGCGCGCAAGTGATGATCGAGATGGAATTACTCGAGGTGGACCGGTCGAACGTGCTCTCCTACGGTCTCCTGCTGCCCGACCAATTCCCGGTGTTTTATCTGGGAAGCGGCACCCCGAACACGACGCAGAGCCTGGCGCGGTTTGCCGGCGGCCACCCGATCATCGGGATCGGGATCGCGAACGCCCAGATCTTCGCGACGATGACCCAGTCGCTCTCCAAGTCGCTGTTCGACTCGGAGGAACGCTCGGTGGATGGCTCGCCGGTCAATTTTCATGTAGGGCAAAAGTACCCCATTATCACCGGAGGCTTTTTGGGCCAGTCGGTCGCCGGCGCAATTCCATCATTCAACTACGAGGACCTCGGCCTGAGCGTCAAGGTCACGCCGCACGTGCATGGCACGGACGAAGTGTCGCTCGACGTCGAAGCCGGATACGAGGTGCTCTCGGGCCAGTCGTCCAACGGTGTTCCGGGGCTGGGGCAGAACAAGCTTCAATCCAAAGTTCGCGTCCGCGAAGGCGAGTGGGCCGTGGTGGCGGGACTGACCACTACGTCGGAAGCGAGGACCATCACGGGCCCGGCCGGTCTCGAACGGCTACCCGCAATCGGCAAGGCGCTCCGCGAGAACACTCGCGACGATGAAGGCACGGAGGTGCTGGTCGTGCTCCGGCCGACCCTGCTCAATCTGCCGCCCGATCAGTATGTCGGCCGCGCGGTGTGGGTGGGATCGGAGACGCGGATGGCGATTCCGCTGTAAGGGCAGCGCGACTCGGGGCGCACGCGGGGGCGGGTCCGGATGTTCGTGCGGCGCCCGCGAGCGGTCCCGCAACCCGTTCGACCCTTGGGCTTCGTACCGCTCCAGCCACTTGTAGCGCACCCGGCGGATCCCATAACGCCGGCACAACCCGGCGAGGCTGAACTCTTGCGTCTGCCACTCGATCAAGAACCGCAACCGTTGTTCCACCACGTCATGCACTTTCGGGGGCACCGGACCCTATTTTCCGGTAGCCGTCAAGGGTTCACGATGTGCTTGGCACGATCTGTCTACTATGTGCCCGGTCCGGCCATGTCCCGCGCAGGCGTCCACGCCTGCCCCATTTACGGGGCTTCACGCCTCGCTGGGAGTGGGAGCGCTATCATGGAAGTTCCCGGGGAAGGAGCCGGGGCGACCTGTCTTTGAATCCCGCCGCACTACTCTTGCAATACAGCATCTGGGACATGGTGAGCCGAGCCAAGGCATTGCAGCTCACGGTCCTGGGCATCCTGCTCGTGGCTTCCGTGGTCTCCTGGGGCGTGGTCTTCTCGAAGTGGTTCGTGTTCGGCAGGGCCCGGAGGTCGAATCACCGGTTCCTGCGCGCGTTCCGGAAGGCGACCGGCCTGGAGGCTGTGGCGGTCGCCAGCGAGCAGTTCCGGCCGTGTCCGCTGGCCACGGTCTTCGATTTCGGTTATGAAGAGGTGGCGCGCCAGATCAAGGCGCGGGGCAAGGTGACCAACGAGCAAGCGCTCGAGCGCGCGCTCCAGCTCGGCATCAGCGAAGAAGTGGCGCGGCTCGAGCGCAATATGAGTTTCCTGGCCACGACCGCCACGGTCAGCCCGTTCATCGGACTGTTCGGCACGGTCTGGGGCATCATCGACGCTTTTCAGGGCCTGGGGCTGGCCGGCAGCGCCAGCCTTCGGGCGGTGGCGCCGGGCATTTCGGAAGCGCTGGTGGCGACGGCGATGGGCCTGGCGGCCGCCATCCCCGCCGCGATCTTCTACAACTACTACGGCCACGTGGTCCGCGAGATCGGCGCGCGGATGGAGGATTTCGGCCTGGAGTTCCTGAACCTGTCGGAGAGAAACTTCGAGGACTAGCGGGATGGCCTTCTCGATGGGCGGCAATTCGGGCGGCCGGAGCCGGTTCCGGGGCTTCTCGGCGCTGGCCGAAATCAACATTGTCCCGCTAGTGGACGTGGTGATGGTGCTGCTGGTCATCTTCATGCTGACGGCGCACGTCATGGAGTTCGGGATGGAAGTCGAGGTGCCGAAGGTCAAGCAGGAGCGCAGCTCGGCGCAGGAGCTGCCGGTCATCACCATCACGAAGAACGGCTGGCTCTATCTCAACGACAAGGAAGTGAACATCAACGACCTGGGCGGCGCACTACGCCAAAGGTTCGGGGACAAGGTCACCGCGGCGTATGTACGGGCGGATAAAGACACCATCTGGGACGTGGTCGCACAGGTGGTGAGCGAGCTGAACCAAGCGGGAATCAAGATCAACATGGTGACCCAGCCGGTGGATGAAGCGGAGAGGGGAGGCAGACGGCGCTGACGGCGATGGTTGGGCACCTCGACACTCTCGATCAGCAAGATTCCATATTTATGCCGCTGGTGATTTCGGCGGTCATGCACGCCGGGTTGTTCTCGCTCATCGCGATCTTTACGTACCTGGGGATGCAGGGGCGGGTGCTGTGGGGCACGCCGCAGGCCATCAGCGGCGGGGCGGTCGGGATCCAGGCCGTGAAGCAACTTCCTATGCCGGTGCGCACGGGCGCCGCGAACCCCCTGGCAAACGACACCGAGTCGCGCGTGCCGCAGCCGCCCAAGCCGGAGCCGAAGAAAGCGCGCCCTCCCGAGCCGGATGCGATTCCGATCCGTGGGCGCGAGATACCCCGTAAGCCGGCCTACATGCGGCCGCAGCAATATGCGCAGTACCATCCGGCGCAGGAAAGACCGAACCAGCTCTACAGCGACCAGGGGCAGGCGCTGAGCTCGAACATGTACGGCGGCGGGGTGCAGGGTTCGGGCGGGGTGGGCATGAATCCCGGCAGCGCCTTCGGCAACCGCTTCGGCTGGTACCGCGACCTGCTGTCTCAGCGCGTGGCGCAAAAGTGGCACACCGACGATGTGGACCCGCGCATCCAAACCCTGCCGATCGCCATTATTACGTTCGAGATTGCCAGGAACGGTTCGATCAGCAATGTGAGGATCCTCCAAGGCAGCGGCAACGCGGCCATGGACCGCTCGGCCGAGCGCGCGATCTATGAAGCCGCGCCGTTCCCTGCGCTTCCGCAGGGGTACGAGCGCTCCAGCGCCAACATCGAGTTTTGGTTTCAATTAAAGCGATGATCAGAAAGACAAGTTGGATTGTCCTCGGCGCGGTGGCCGCGTTGCTGCTCGCCGCTCAGCAGAGCGACGTAATCATCAAGCTCGAAAAGGGGGAAAGGGCCGCCATTGCGGTCCCGGACCTCCGCGGCTCCGGTGAAGCGCAGCAATACATGGGCGCCTTCAACGAGACCCTGTGGAACGACTTGCAGAGCGCCGGGATCTTCAAAATGGTCCCGAAGAGTCTCTACTGGACGCAAGTTCCGCGGGTGCCTCAGGACTTCCGCCCGCAGCCCGCGATGCCGCAGCGGACGAGCGCGGCCTCCAACGTCAGGCCGAATGCCCAGGGGCTGTGGCTCTCGGACTGGTCGGGCCCGCCGGTGAGCGCGAACTACCTGGCGTTCGGATACACGGGCGCCGAAGCCGGACAGATCGTTCTGCGGGGCTGGCTCTACAACGTGGGCCAAAGCGATTTCTCGAACGCGCAGGTGTTCGGGAAGACGTACCTGGCGCCGCTGGGCGAGGAGGGCGCGCGCAAGATCGCCCACGATTTCGCCACCGACATTTTGCAGCAATTCGGGGCCGTGAGCCTCACTGGAACCAGGATCTATTTCACTTCCCAGCGCAGCCGCGGGGTCAAAGAGATCTGGTCGATGGATCCGGACGGCTCGAACCCGAAACAGCTCACGTTCTACAAGTCGCTCTCGATCATGCCGGCGGTCTCGCCGGATGGCACGCGGCTGGCATTCACCAGCTTTGCGCGTGGAAATCCCGACATCTTCGTCCTTTCCCTTGAGACAGGACGCCGCCTACCTTTCTATAATGAAGTATCGTCTGTAACAGAGACACCGGAGTTTACGCCAGATGGAAAGCAGGTTCTTTTTGCGTCCGCTGTGAGCGGGTGGACCCAAATATATATTGCTAACGTGGATGGCAGCGGCATGCGCCGTATGACATACTCAAACTCCATTGACGTGGAACCAAAGGTAAACCCGAAGACGGGGACCGATATCGCGTTCGTGTCGGGCCGGTCCGGCCCGCCGCAGATCTACCGCATGAGCATGCTGGGCACGGACGTGGCGAGACTCACGACGGGGGAAGGCGACGCAGTGAACCCGGCCTGGCACCCGGACGGCCAGCACCTGGCGTTCTCGTGGACGCGGGGATATGCGCCCGGAAACTACAACATTTTCGTCATGGACGTCGCGACGCGCCAATACGTGCAATTGACGCACGGCGCGGGACGCAACGAACACCCGAGTTGGGCGCCGGACGGCCGGCACATGGTATTCTCATCGAACCGCAGCGGCTCGTTGCAGATTTGGACCATGCTGGCGGATGGAACCCAACTCCAACAACTCACCACGCAGGGAGCGAACACGCAACCTGTATGGGGCAAACACTAAAGGCTAAGGACCAGTTGAAAGCTCTAGGAGGCAGTTTCAGGATGAACAAGCGAAAGATCAGTGCCGTATTGCTTTCAGTCTCTCTGATGTTGTTCGCGGCAGGTTGCAAGAAGAAGGTTCCGCCACCGCCGCCGCCACCGCCGCCGGCGCCAGCCCCAGTGGCGCCACCGCCGGCGAAACCTTCAATCCAGTTCTCGGCCGAGCCGGCCACGATCGAGCGGGGACAGTCTTCCACGCTCCGATGGCAAGTCAGCGACGCTACCGATATCGGGATCGCGCCGCAAGTCGGAACCGTGTCCGCACGGGGCGAACGCCAGGTTTCTCCGAGCGACACGACTACCTATACTTTGACGGCCAAGGGACCGGGCGGGACCGAGACGGGCACCGCGACGGTGACCGTGACCGTTCCACCGCCGCCACCACCGCCGCCGGCGCCACCGCAGAAGAGCCTCAGCGAGTTGCTCTCGTCGGAAGTGCAGGATGCCTACTTCGACTTCGACAAGAGTGACATCCGCGAGGACGCCCGCGTCGCGCTGACCACCGACGCCGAGGCGCTGAAGCGGATTTTCGGCGAGATTCCGGACGCTGTGGTGGTTATCCAAGGAAACTGCGACGAGCGCGGCTCGGCGGAGTATAACCTGGCCCTGGGCGACCGGCGCGCCACCTCAGCCAAGGATTTCCTGGTGCAATTGGGTGTGCCCGCCGACAAGCTGAAGACCGTCAGCTTCGGCAAAGAGAAGCCGGTATGCTCCGAGGCCACCGAGGAGTGCTGGCAGAGAAACCGCCACGTGCACTTCGCACCGGCGCAGTAACATTTTGTTGGGAGCGGGCCCGCCTCGCGCGGGCTCGCCGGATGTCAAATTTGGCGTGGATCACGGGGTGAGTGTGTTTGGTGTATCCCGTGATCTACGCTTGTTTGTGGAGGGATTTGAGCCATGCGTTCTTTGAGCGCCGGTCTTTTAGCGTTGTGTCTGTTGCCCGGGTTCGCGTTCGGCGCCAGCCGGGAGATTGTTGAGCTGCAGCGTGACATCGCGGCGCTTCAGGATCAGATTCGCAACCTCGAGCGCTCCCAGAACGAGGGCATGGCCAGCCTGACGACCCTGGTGAAGCAGGCGTTGGACAGCCTCAACACGATGAACACGACCGTCGCGGTGCTCGACGCCCAGATGCGCGAGCGCGACAAGACCCTTGCGGTTCCGGTGACGTCGGTGGGCACAAAGGTGGATCAGATGACCAGCGGGTTTCAGGCCATGCAGGCGTCGCTGGAGGATGTGAGCGCGCGTCTGGGCAAGCTCGAGCAGAACATGGTGGACCTGCAGAACGCGATCAAGGTGATCCAGGCGCCGCCGTCGCTGCCGCCGGCGCCAGGAGCGGCTGGAGGGTCCGGAGCCGGGTCCGCCGGGCTGCCGCCTCCCGGCACCACCGCCGAAACGCTGTACGCCAACGCGTTGCGCGACAAGCAGGGCGGAAGCGAAGACATGGCGCTCTCGGAGTTCAACGACTACCTGAAATACTACGGAACGACCGACAGCGCGCCGAATGCGCAGTACTACATCGGAGAGATTTCCTACGGCCGCCGGGACTACGACGATGCGCTGAAGGCATTCGACATGGTGCTGGAGCGCTATCCGGATAACAACAAGACGCTCGACGCGATGTACATGAAGGGCCTCACGCTGGTGCAGATGGGCGAGCGGACCAAGGGCGCCAGCCAGTTCCGGGCGGTGTACAGCAAGAACCCGCGGTCGGAATTGGCACGCAAGGCGAAAGCGCAGCTCGCGAACATGGGGCTCTCCGTGAATCCGCCGAGCAAGCGCGCCGCGGCCCGGAAGAGCAACTGAAACCGGAAGGCCGCGGAAGCCCGCAGCGGTTGCGTCCGAGGAAGGGAATGACCATACTCGAAAGAGAAGATGTCACAGAGGGAGGAGTCCAAGCGTGCTCTTTGAAGACAATTCGTTAGCTATCGGCCGAACTCCTCTCGTCAGACTGAATCGCGTCGTCGAGGGGGGCGGGGCGACCGTTCTCGCCAAGATCGAAGGCCGGAATCCGGCCTACTCGGTGAAGTGCCGCATTGGCGCGTCGATGGTGTGGGACGCGGAAAAGCGCGGCGCTTTGAAGCCGGGCATCGAAATGGTGGAGCCGACCAGCGGCAACACCGGCATCGCACTGGCCTTCGTCGCCGCGGCGCGCGGATACGCGATCACCCTGACGATGCCGGAGACGATGACGCTGGAACGCCGTAAGGTGCTCAAGGCGTTCGGCGCGAACCTGATCCTCACCGAGGGCGCGCTGGGCATGAAAGGCGCCATCGCGAAGGCGGAAGAGATTCTTCGCTCCGATCCGGAACACTACTTGCTCTTGCAGCAGTTCAAGAATCCGGCCAACCCCGAAATCCATTTCAAGACCACCGGCCCGGAGATCTGGGACGACACGGAAGGCTCGATCGATGTGCTCGTGAGCGGCGTCGGCACCGGAGGGACGATCACCGGTGTTTCGCGTTTCATCAAGTGCGTAAAGAACAAGGCCATACGCTCGGTGGCGGTCGAGCCGGCCGCGAGCCCGGTGATCACGCAGACGTTGAACAAGGCGCCGGTCAAGCCGGGGCCGCACAAGATCCAGGGTCTGGGAGCCGGCTTCATACCGGAGACGCTGGATCTTTCGGTGGTAGACCAGGTGGAGACGGTCACCGACGACGAGTCGATCGAGATGGCGCGGAGGCTGTCCAAGGAAGAGGGCATCCTGAGCGGGATCTCCTGCGGAGCGGCCGCCGCGGTGGCTGTCCGGCTCGCGCGCCAGCCCGAGTACAAGGGGAAGACGATCGTGGTGGTGCTGCCCGATTCCGGCGAGCGCTATCTGAGCAGCATCCTGTTCGAGGGCCTGGTCTGACGGATACGGGGCTGAGGCGCCGAGCGGGCTGAAGCCCGTCCTCCATGCTCGACAAGCTTCTGACGGAACAACGCAACACCCAATCCGGAGACATCGACGCGCGTCCGGTGGAGGAGGTTCTCCGGATCATCAATGCCGAGGACCACAAAGTGGCCGGCGCGGTCGAGCAGGAAATTCCGCGGATCGCGCGGGCGGCGAGCGCAATCGCCGAGCGGCTGGGACGGGGCGGGCGGCTTTTCTACATCGGAGCGGGCACCAGCGGACGGCTGGGCGTGCTCGACGCATCGGAATGCCCGCCCACCTACGGCGTGCCGCCGGAGCTGGTGCAGGGGATCATCGCGGGCGGCGAGTACGCCCTGGCGCACTCGAGCGAAGCGAGCGAGGACGACCCCCAGATGGGAGCGCGCGACCTCGAGGAATGCGGCTTCAGTTCGGGGGACGCTCTCGTGGGAATCGCCGCCAGCGGCCGCACGCCGTATGTGCTGGGCGCGGTGGGGCTGGCCCGCAAGCTGGGGGCGGTCACCATCGGAATCAGTTGCACGCCGGATTCGGAGCTGTCGCGGGCGGTGGAGTTTCCCATTGAGCCGCTGACCGGGCCGGAGATTATCACCGGGTCCACGCGCATGAAGGCCGGCACGGCGACGAAACTTGTGCTGAACATGCTGAGCACTGCCGCGATGATCGGGCTCGGCCACGTGTACGGAAACCTGATGGTCAACGTGCGGCCCAGCAACGTGAAGCTGCGCGAGCGCGCCATCCGGATCGTTGCGGAGGCGGCCGGCGTGGATCGCGCTCGGGCGGAGGAGGCGCTGGATGCCTCGGATGGTACAGTGAAGGTTGCCATCCTGATGGCGCGCCTGGGGGTCACGCGGGAAGGCGCGGAGAACCGGCTCCGCGCGGCCCGGGGCCGCGTCTCGGAAGCACTAAGAGATGGATAAGTTCGTCATTCGGGGCGGAGCGCCGCTCGAAGGGGAGATCCCGACCAGCGGCGCCAAGAACTCGGCGCTGCCCGCGCTGGCGGCGTGTCTGCTGACCGAAGAGCCGGTGATTCTCGACCGGATCCCGAGAGTGCGCGACATCCTCACGATGGCACACCTGCTGCGTTCCACGGGCGTGCGGGTGGAGATGAAGCCTGGCCCGCTGCGCGTCGAAGCTCGCGACATCACCACGCCCGAAGCGCCCTACGAGTTAGTCAAAACCATGCGCGCTTCGAGCCTGGTGCTCGGACCGCTGCTGGCGCGTACCGGAAGGGCGCGGGTTTCGCTGCCGGGCGGCTGCGCGATCGGCGCGCGGCCGATCAATTTCCACCTCAGCGGGCTCGAGCAACTGGGCGCGGAGATTCGCCAGGAGCATGGCTATGTCGAGGCCGTGGCGCCCCAGGGGCTTCGCGGCGCCGCGGTCACCTTCGACCGGATCAGCGTGACCGGCACGGAGGACCTCCTTATGGCGGCGGTGCTGGCCAAAGGGGAGACGGTGATCCGGAACGCGGCGCGCGAACCCGAAGTTGCCGACCTGGCCGCGTTGCTCACCAGGATGGGCGCGCGGATTGAAGGCGCGGGCAGCTCGACGGTCCGCATCCAGGGCGTGGAGCGGCTGCACGGAGCCGAGCACACCATTATTCCGGACCGCATCGAGGCCGGCACGTTCCTGATCGCCGGCGCGATCGCCGGCGGCAACCTCGTGGTCACCCACTGCGAGCCCGAGCACCTGGCGGCTCTGGTCGCAAAGCTCCGCGCCGCCGGGGCGGAGATCTCCGAGGCCGGTCCGGGCGCGCTCGGGGTCCGCGCGAATGGGCCGCTGCGATCCGTCGATGTGACAACGGAGGAGTATCCGGGATTCGCCACCGACCTCCAGGCCCAGTACATGGCCTTGATGACGCGCGCGCAGGGGATTTCTTTGATCACGGAGACGATCTTCGAGAACCGCTTCATGCACGCGCCCGAACTGATGCGGATGGGCGCCAATATCCGGCTCGAGGGACCGCAGGCGATCGTGGCGGGGCCGAGCGCCTTGACGGGGGCTTCGGTGCTGGCCAGCGATCTGCGCGCCAGCGCCTCGCTCGTACTGGCGGCCCTGGTCGCGAGGGGCGAGACCGTCATCGACCGCGTGTACCATATCGACCGCGGCTACGAGAAGATCGAACAGAAGCTGGCGCAAGTGGGAGCGCAGATCAAGCGTATCCACTAGGAGGAGCGGTTTATGGCGAAGCAGCACACTCCGGGGTTTCTGGCCATTGTGAACGACGCCAAGACCCGGATCGAGGAGATCGACCTCGGCGGGTTCAAGCGGATGAAAGAGGGGGGCGAAGCGTTCGTGTTGATTGACGTGCGCGAGGAGAGCGAATGGGCGGCCGGTCACGCCGCCGGCGCGGTCCATTTGGGCAAGGGCGTGATCGAGCGCGACATTGAGATGCGAATCCCCGACCGCGATGCGAAGCTGGTGCTCTACTGCGGCGGCGGGTTCCGCTCGGCGCTGGCCGCCGACAACCTGCGCAAGATGGGGTATAAGAACGCGATCTCGCTCGATGGCGGCTGGCGGGCTTACCGGGAGTCGGGCCTGCCGGTCGAGACGCCTTCACCAGAGCAGAAGTAGCCCCAGCCCGCGCCAGAGCACGTATCCGAAGAACGCCAGCTCGGCGGCACGGGCGCCGTTTCGGAAAATTCCGTGCACCACTCCGGACCGCAGCAGCAGGGCGGCGGCTGCGCCGGAGGCGACCCACCAAGTGTTCAGCGAGCCATCGAACCCCAGCCAGAACCCCAGGATCAGCAGATAGTAGAGCGCGAACCAGGCGCCTTCGAGCCGGAAACGGAAGCGCGCGACGGCCATTCCGAGAGTGACGGCCATAAGGAACAGCGTGATCGAGTTGAAAAGGGTGAGGCGCATGACGATCAGGCCTGGGGATGCCGGGGTGCGGCGGGCGCCTGGCGCAGCCTGGCGCCGTCCCATGCATGGATGATATCCCATCCGGCGGGTGCAAGGTTCCTGCGCCGGAGCCCGGCGCACCACCTGTATACCGGGATCGTGATACCGGAGTCTCCCGAGGAGCAACAGCCAGTAGCCGCGGTCGGGAAAGGTGTCATTGAGGAAGCGCACCCTCGCATGGTCCGGCAGGCGCGGCTGAACCCGGGCGAGCTCGGCCGCGACCGCGCGCGGGGGCAGTTGGAGGCTGAAGAAGACCGCCTTGGATTGCGACAACTGGCGCGCATGCAGGGGGGCGAGTGCGAGAGCGAGCGTGGCGAAGGTCGCGGCTTGAACGGCGGTTCGAGCTTGCGGAACGGAGACCCAGCGGCGGCGAGAAAGCAGCGCGCCGCGAGCGGTCACAAGCGCAGTGGCGGCATAGAGCGCCCAGCCAACCATTGGCATGTAGAGAAGGAAGCCCGACCAATGCGGAATAAATATGAATGGCAGCGTGCTGAACAGGGCGAAGCACCGGCAGAACGAGAGGGTGCGCGATCGGGCCAGCAGCGCCAGTTCGAGCATAATGGCGAGAATCAGAGCGGTGTGCACCGACCGCATGATTCCATGCGCGTATAACAGGATGTTGGTATAGAGGTTGAAGCCGTAAAGGAAACGAAGGAAGGAGACGTCGGGGCGAAACACGGGATTCGCAGCCAAGGTTCCGGAAGTCAGCTTTCCGATCGCGTAGGGAAGGGTGATCGCCGCCACGGCCAGGACCGGGAGCACAGCCCGTAGAAGCTCTTTCGGCAGCGGCCTCGCGCCGCTAAAAGGCCAGTGGTAGAGGAGCTCGTAGGCGGCCAGCGAAACAGGGAGCGTCACGGCCATCTCTCTGGAATCGAGGGCGCACACGTAGAGGACGAGGATGCCGGCCCATTCGAGGACTCCGAGTTGCCGTCCGGCCTGCCTGATCCTCACGTACCACGCGAACGCCGAGAAGCAGAAAAGAAAGCAGAGTATGTCGTATAAGGCGCCCGTGCTGTAGTAAAGATCGACAAACCACGCGTGGAAGCTGAAGATCAGCGTGGCGAGCGTTGCAATCTCTCGCGAGCCCGACAGCGAGCGGCTCACCACGTAAACGAGCAGCAGGTTGACGGTTAGCAACAGGAAGCAGGCGATGCGAAACGTCAGCGGGTGGAAGCCGAACACGCGATACAGCGCGACATAGAAGAGGGATCCCAGCGGGCGAAATTCGCCCGACCAATACGCGAGGCTGGTCGAGAGTAACCGCGGCACGCCCGCCTGCGAGTGCCTGCGGCGGTTCATCAGGTCGTCGCGAGAGAAGGGCGCACCGACTCCAGGCCCGGCGAAATAGAGGAAATAGCAGACGATCAGTGCGGTGACGAAGAGCTCGGAACCAGATCTTCAACAGAACAGTATCTCAAAAAGACCGCAGCGGGCCGATGTGCCGGGAAACGCGGGGGGCCAGCGCTTGCCGCCGAGGACCCGCAGTCCGCGGGCGCTGCCGACCAGCCGGAAAGATGTTTAGAATGGTGAGCGGTGCAAACTGAATCGCATGAGGCCTATTGACTACGCTCACTGGAGGCCTCTTTTTGCGATCGTCCTGTTCGCATTCCTGCTCCGCCTCGCGGCGTTGGTCTTTATGCCGGAGTATGTGGACCTGCTCCAGCGCCAGAAGGAGTTGCGGAATGTAGCGATTTCGCTGGCCAGGACCGGCGATTTTGCGAACCCCTACTCCGAGCCCACCGGCAAGACTGCTCATCTGGCGCCTATTGGACCGTTGGCGGCCAGCTTGGTTTACCGCGTGTTTGGCATTTCGCGCGAGGCCGAATTCGTACGCGGGTTGACCTGCGCAATCGCATCTTCGATTGTCTGCGGGTTGACGTTCCTGCTCGGACTCAGGTTCGGTCTTGACCGCCGGGCGGCATTGCTTGCCGGAATCCTTGGCGCGCTTGCGCCGACCGGACTCCAGCTTTATTGGGATCTTACGGAGCAGGACGCTTGCCTGGGCACACTCTTTTTTGTCTGTGCGCTCCTGGTGTTCCCGTGGGACACCAGCGAACGTTACGGCATGACACATGCGATTGCCTTTGGAGTTGCGTCCGGCCTCGCAGTCCTGAGCTACGAGTCCTTGCTCGCGCCAGTGGCCGGACTCTTAGCGTGCGGCCTGGTGGTGTCCCGGCATTGGCGGCGGCCGGAAGCCTGGCGCTTTGCAGGCTTGGCGACAGTCTGCCTTCTTCTCGTGGTGCTCCCTTGGTCCGTTCGCAACTGGGTGGTCTTCCACAGATGGGTGTTGGTGCGATCCAATTTCGGATTGGAATTCCGCCTGGCGCAGCACCCAATGGGCGATGAACTGAACGCGAGCTTGAGTATGGTGCACCCCTACAACAAGCCAGAGATTCTATCGAGGGTTCGCCGGGAGGGCGAACCAGCCGTGTATCACGGATTCCTGATCGAAGGTCTCGACTGGATCCGAAACAATCCGGTGATCTTTGCGAAGAGAACGATTCGTCGCATCGTTACGTTCTGGTTTCCCGTCGGAATTGGCTTCCGCCGGACGCTAGCATCCCTTTTCTTTGTGGTCCTGGCATTTGTAGGAGTGCAAAGGCTCAGGAAAGCGAAGCCGCGAGTTTGGCTCGGCATTGCCTGCATTTGGTTGACTTATCCCCTCGTCTACTATTTGGTACCCGGCTACGTGAGGTATCGGCAACCCATCGAATTCACCATCTACCTCATGGCAGCACTGGAGATCAGGACTGTTACCCTCAGCTTATTTCGGAACCCAGTCAAGATAGGGCCGGGAAAGGCTGCCTGACGCGGCAGTGACTTCGGTTCCGTCAAGCTATCGAGGATGGCACAGGGCAAGCCACGCACTCAAGTTTGGCGTTGACCGCCGCTTTGGTCCGCCCGCTTCCAGCCGACGCTTTCGAGGACTTCCCGTGCCACTTTCGCGGTCGCGGCGTGAATCGCGATGGTGTCGTTCACATCCGCGGCGTAGCCGCCCGCCAGCGTCACGGCAACCGGCGCCTGGTGCATCAGCGCACAGGAGAGCACGAGGCGGTCGCGCGCCCGCAAGCCTTCGAGGGTGAGGGAGAGGCCGCCGAGCTGGTCCTGGCAATAGGGGTCCGCGCCGGCGACGTACATCACCAGGTCCGGCTGGAAGCCCGCCAGCGCGGGCACGAGGGGGCGCCGGAGGCGCTCGAGGTACTCCTCATCTCCGGTCTCGTCCGCCAGGTTGATGTCGATGTCGGAGGGCGGCTTTTCCGGGGGATAGTTATTGAGCTGATGAATGGAAAGCGTGAACACGCTTGCGTCGGAGGCAAAGATCGAGGCTGTGCCATTGCCCTGGTGCACGTCGCAATCCACCACCATCGCGCGCCGGATCAGGCCATCACGCTGCAAACGCCGGATCGCGACCGCAACGTCGTGGATCGCGCAAAAACCCGCCCCATGATCGGGGAAGGCGTGATGGAAACCTCCGCCGAGGTTGTAGCCTACGCCGTCGCGGAGCGCGAGGCGGGCCGCCAGGGTAGTTCCGCCGGCGGCGAGCCAGAACGCGCGCACCATGCGCCGCGAATAGGGGATTTCGAGCCGGAGGATGTCGAAGAAGGTCAGGGTTCCGTGCTGGAGCCGCTCGGCCCATTCCTTCTGGTGGACGGCCAGGATGTCTTCGTCGGGCGCCGGCTCGGGCTCGACGAAATCCTCGGGGCCGGCGAAGCCTGTCTCGAGCAGCCGGTCGCGCAGCAGGCGGAATTTTTGCGACGGGAAGACGTGCTCGCCGAGGTTGAGATCGTAGCCGGGATGGTAGACCAGCTTGAACGGCAGCGCGCCGGCTCTATGCGAACGCGGCACAGGCTCCCTCGGATTGGACCGCAGTGAGAATGGCGGTGTTCACCGCGTCCTCCACCGAGCAGCCGCGCGAAATGATACTGGCGGGCTTCACGATCCCTTGCAGCAGCACCGCCAGCAGCGCGCCATCGCCGAGCCGCTCGACCAGCTTGTGCCCGATATTCGCCGAGTTCAGATCCGGAAAGATCAGGACGTTCGCGGCGCCCGCCACGGTCGAGCCGGGCGCCTTCGATTTCCCCACCGACGGGACCAGCGCGGCATCCGCCTGCAGCTCGCCATCCACGTTCAGCCCGGGGGCGCGCGCGCGAACGTATTTCAGCACGGCGACGACCTTGTCCACTTCCTTGTGCGTGGCGCTGCCCTTGGTCGAGAAGGACAGAAGCGCGACAAGCGGCTCGGTAGAGAACAACGCGCGCGCCGTCTCCGCCGTGGCGATGGCAATTTCGGCCAGCTCGACGGCCGACGGCACGGCGATGACCGCGGCGTCCGAGAACACCAGCAGTCCCCGGTGCCCGTACTGGCGCTGATGGACCGCCATGATGTGCGCGCTCGAAAGCCTGCGGTACCCGGGCTTGAGGCCGATCGAGTGCAGCACGGCGCGGACCGTATCCGCGGTGGTGTGAACGGCGCTTCCGACGAAACCATCCGCATCGCCGGCCGTCACCATGAGCGCCGCGAAGTGCAACCGGCCACGCGCGATCCCGGCCGCTTCGACCCCGGTGACGCCCTTGGCCCTGCGACGCTCGTAGAGCAGCGCGGCGTACTTCCGCGCGGCCGGCGATTCGCCGGGGTCGATGAAGCGCACGCCGTCCGGCGCACTTGCGGGGACGCGGCCGATGAGGATAGGCTCGACGAGACCGTCGCGAGCCAGGCGCGCGGCCGCTTCGATGACACGCGCATCGTCTCCTTCCGGGAAGACGATCTTCGGCCGCCTCTTGGCGCGGCGCAGCCGATCGGCTTGCGCGGCCATGAACTCCGCCGCCGATTCAGGGAAGGCCATCCGTGCCTTCCATTCTACCGCCCGGTTTCCGGGCCTCCAGCCCGGGCAAAAGGGGTACGAGGGAATGCTGCGGCTTATTGCTGGCCGCTGCCGCATTCGGGGCAGAATTTCGCCTTTTCAGGGATCGGCTTGCCGCAGTGGATGCAGAACTTCGCGCCATCAGGGGGCGGGGCGCCTGGGGGCGGCTCCGGAGCTCCCTTATCTCCTTTGAGCGCGCTCATCATCTGCCCAGCCATCAGCATGCCCGCGCCGAGGCCCACGCCGGCGCCGGCGGCTCCTCCGCCTTCGTTGGCGGCGGCGATCGGCAGCGACTGCGCCGTCTGGAACTGCGTATACCGTCCCAGGTCGCCCACCATGCCCACGCCAATCCGCTGGTCGAGAATCTTCTGCAGTTCGTCCGGCAGCGAGAGACTCTCCACCACGAACGTTTCGAGCGCCAGGCCCAGTTCGGTGAAAGCGGGCTTCATCTGTCCGGCGATTTTCTGGCTGAGCGCGACCTGGTTGGCCGCCATGTCGAGGAACGCAATCTGCGCGGATGCGAACGTATCGGAGATCCGGCCGACGATCATGTTCCGGAGCTGCCCGTCGATATCGGAGACGGAGTAGACCTCGCGCGTACCGCTCACCTTGGTGTAGAAGGTGCGCGGATCGGCCACGCGGTACGCGTAGATGCCATACGCGCGCAGGCGCACCGCTCCGAATTCCTTGTCGCGGATGGTGACCGGTGTCGCAGTGCCCCAGCGCTGGTTCACCTGGAGGCGTGTCGAGAAGAAATACACATCGGACTTGAACGGAGACTGGAACTCCTTGTCCCAGTTCAACAAGTCGGTCATGAGCGGCAGCGTGCGGGTGGTGAGAGTGTAAAGGCCCGGCCCGAAGATGTCCGCGATCCGGCCTTCGTTGACGAACATGGCCATCTGCGAATCGCGCACGGTGAGCTTTCCGCCGTTCTGAATCTCCATATCGGCGAAGGGAAAGCGCCAGGCGAGCACGCCATCCCCGGATTCCGTCCACTGGACGATATCGATGAACTGCTTGGTTAGGAACTCACGAAGAGACACGAGTACCTCCGCTTTCCGCCCCATTCTACCCCAGCGGAGGCGGCGATTCGCGCGCGCTGATTCAGGCATGTCGCAGCAAAGTGATAAGGTCCTATTTGGGCAAAGTAGAAAAGTCCTATTGACGGGGGCCAGCCTGGAGGGTGGACC
>Ga0326728_10002085_pt1 | contig 67976 bp, 58 predicted proteins | sample MB3enrmetagenome_FD_207602 | JGI IMG/M metagenome (GOLD analysis project Ga0326728, IMG submission 207602) | Lab enriched peat soil microbial communities from McLean, Ithaca, NY, United States - MB31MN | ecosystem: Environmental > Terrestrial > Soil > Wetlands > Peat | place: USA: New York... | reverse complement strand
GGCCGCCGTCAGCGTGGTCTTGCCGTGGTCAATATGGCCAATCGTCCCCACGTTCACGTGCGGCTTCGTGCGATCAAACTTCTCCTTCGCCATAAAAATCCCTCTCGTTCAAATGTGCTTGTCAGTACCTGGAACTTTCCATCTCTTCCTTCAACTGCGCCACTAGCCTCCGCCTGATCTGCTCCACCGTGATTCCGCTGTCTTCCAAATCGTGTTCCGAAATGTACAACGGCCTACCCTTCAACGGACCAACTCCGACCTTCGACTTGTAGCGGCCAAAGCCGGCCTCAAACACCGGCTGGTCCCCCTTCATCTTCAATTGCGCAAAAACCATGTCAAAAATCAACCGCGCCTTCTGCCAATTCTCTGCTCTCGCGGCCATTCCAATCCTCCGAATTCAATAACCTTACTTCCCTTGCGAGCGGCCGATGATTTCGTCGGCAATCATCCGCGGAGCCTCTTCATAGCGCGCAAATTGCATGGAGTACGATGCGCGGCCCTGAGTGGCCGACCGAATTTCGTTCACATAACCGAACATCTCCTTGAGCGGCACAATCGCCTTGATTACCTGCGAGCCGGCCAGGTGTTCCATGCCCTCGATGCGCCCGCGGCGCGAGTTGATGTCGCCGATAATCACTCCCATATGCTCCTCGGGGACGGTCACTTCAACGGCCATCACCGGCTCCAGCAGCACCGGCGAGGCCTTCCTGGCCGCTTCTTTGAAGGCGATGGAGCCGGCGAACTTGAAGGCCATTTCATTCGAGTCCACCTCGTGGTAACTGCCGTCGTAGAGCGTTACCTTCACGTCCACGATGGGGTAGCCGGCCAGGATGCCCAGCTCCAGCGCTCCCTGCACGCCCTGATCGATGGGCTTGATGTACTCCCTGGGCACCACGCCGCCCTTGATGTCGTTGATAAACTCGTAGCCCTTGCCCGGCTCGTTGGGCTCGACGCGCAGCTTGACATGCCCGTAGTTGCCCGAGCCCCCGGTCTGGCGGATGTACTTGCCCTCGGCCTCGGCCTTCTTGCGGATGGTCTCGCGAAAGGCTACCTTTGGCTCGCCCACGTTGGCCTCGACCTTGTGCTCGCGCTTCATGCGGTCGACCAGAATCTCAAGATGCAACTCGCCCATGCCGCTGATGATCGTCTGCCCGGAATCCTCGTCGGTCCGGACTTTGAATGTGGGGTCCTCGTCGGCCAGCCGCGCCAGCGCGATGCCCATCTTCTCCTGGTCGGCCTTGGTCTTGGGCTCGATGGCCACCGAGATCACCGTTTCCGGAAAGACGATGGCGCCGAGGGCGATGGGATGGTGCGGGGGGCACAGTGTATCGCCGGTCTTCAAATCTTTCAGGCCCACGCAGGCGCAGATATCGCCGGCCAGAATCTCCGTCACGTCCTCGCGCTTATTGGCGTGCATCTTGACCAATCGCCCAATGCGATCGGTCTTGCCGGTGCGGGGATTGAGCACCATGTCGCCGGTCTTGAGCGATCCCGAGTAGACGCGCACGAAGCACAGCTTGCCGAAGGGATCGTTGATGATCTTGAAGGCCAGGGCGGCAAGCGGCTCATTGTCATCCGCCTTGCGCACCACCATCTTGCCGAGGTGCTGGGGATCGATGCCCTCCACCGGGGGCTTGTCCAGCGGGCTGGGCAGGTAATTGACCACCGCATCCAGCAGCGTCTGCACGCCCTTGTTCTTGAACGCGCTTCCGCAGATCACCGGGAAAACCTTCAGGTCGATGGTGGCCTGGCGAATGCCGGCCTTCAGTTCGGCGATGGTCGGGGTCTCGCCTTCCAGAAACTTCTCCAGCAGTACATCGTCGGTCTCGGCAATGACCTCGATCAACTGCAGGCGGAAGGCCTCGGCCTTCTTCAGCAACGCGGCGGGAACCGGCTCGATCGAGAACTCGGCGCCCATGGTCTCGTCGTGCCATACAACGGCATTCATCTCCACCAGGTCGATCACGCCCTTGAAGTTCGCTTCCGCGCCAATGGGAATCTGCAAGGCCACGGGCCGCGCGCCCAGGCGCTTGCGGATGGTCTCCAGAACGTGCTCGAAGTCGGCGCCGTTCTTGTCCATCTTGTTCACAAAGCAGATGCGCGGAACCTTGTACTTATCGCCCTGCCGCCACACGGTCTCGGTCTGCGGCTGCACGCCTGAAACCGAGTCGAACAGCGCCACCGCCCCGTCCAGCACGCGCAGGCTCCGCTCCACCTCGGCCGTGAAGTCCACGTGGCCTGGAGTGTCGATGATATTGATGCGGACATCTTTCCACATGCAGGTGGTGGCAGCCGAGGTAATCGTAATGCCGCGCTCCTGCTCCTGCTCCATGTAGTCCATGGTCGCCGTGCCCTCATGCACCTCGCCGATGCGGTGCGTGATGCCCGTGTAAAACAGGATGCGCTCTGTCGCAGTCGTCTTCCCGGCGTCGATGTGCGCCATGATTCCGATGTTCCGGCAACGACTCAGAGGTATGGTGCGAGCCACGGCACTACTTCCTTGCGGGCGTTGATTGCCCGCGGTTAAATCCTGGCTGCTAGCTGCCAGCTCCTAGCTTCTAGCCTCTAGCTGGTTCTTGCGAGGCCGTTCGTTTCGGCCCCAGATCTATTCACCTTCAACCGCCAAAAGCTAGTAGCTAAAAGCTAGAAGCTAAATCCCTACCAGCGGTAGTGGGCAAAGGCCTTGTTGGCCTCGGCCATGCGATGCACGTCTTCCTTCTTCTTCATCGCTGCACCGCGCCCGTTGGCCGCGTCCAGCAACTCGTTCGACAACTTGTCGATCATGCCCTTCTCGCCGCGGTTGCGCCCAAAGGTAATCAGCCAGCGGATGGCTAGCGAGGTGCGCCGGTCCGGATTCACTTCGATCGGTACCTGGTAGTTGGCGCCGCCCACGCGGCGGGTCTTCACTTCAAGCAAGGGCTTGCAGTTCTCCACCGCCTTCTTGAAGAGCTTCAGGGCATCGTCGCCGCCGCCCTTTTCCTCCAGGTTCTTCATCGATTGGTAGAAGATGCTCTGGGCCGTGGACTTCTTGCCGCCCCACATCATCGAGTTCACAAACTTGGTGACCAGCGTCGATCCGTACACCGGATCCGGCGCCACTTCCCGCTTCGCTATGTGCCCTTTTCTTGGCATAATCCCTCAAAAACAGCTACCAGCCTCTAGCTGCTAGCTTCTGGTCTCTCCGCACAAGAGGCGGCATTCTTGGCTCCAACCGGTAACTAGCTAGAAGCTAGGAGCTAGATCGCTTACTTCTTCTTCGCCGGCGCCGCGCCGCCCTTGGCGCGCTTGGCCCCGTACTTCGAGCGGCTTTGCTTGCGGTTGGCCACGCCCACCGAATCCAGCGTCCCCCGGACCACGTGGTAGCGGACTCCGGGAAGGTCTTTGACACGCCCGCCGCGGATCAGCACAATCGAGTGCTCCTGCAGGTTGTGACCGATCCCGGGGATATAGGTGGTGACCTCGATCCCGTTGGTCAGCCGCACCCGGGCCACCTTGCGCAGGGCCGAATTCGGCTTCTTGGGCGTCTGCGTATACACGCGGGTGCACACGCCGCGCCGCTGCGGCGAGGCCTGCAGGGCAGGCGACGCCGTCTTGTAACGGGGGGCCGTGCGCCCCTTGCGAACCAGTTGATTGAATGTAGGCAAACCGAAACTCCTTACCCCGAAAACCGTGAACCATCGAATTCGTCAGCCGCGCGCAGGCCCTTCGGGCCGTTCCGGCGCTGAACGGTACATCCGCCAGGCAAAACCAGCCGGGCGGAATCACCCGTGCGGACGCACAGAAGACCCGCTGTTGCTGCTTCGCGTCTGCCTTCGTTCCAAATTCAGACGAGAACCGGGACGGTGGCCGGGCGTTTTCCTGCTTGCAGCGGGGAAAGCCAACTCCGTTTCGCCGGTTCCGGCCCGCATAGCCCTCCAAGGTGGAGAACGCGCGGGCGCCGTAGCGATATTGCCCCTGCCCTCCGCAAGAAGAGAGCGACTCCCTGGGGCCTGTTTGGCCGGTTGACTGCGCCTGGCCATGGGGCCAACCCGCCGGATGCTGCCTGGCCGGGCTGCCCGTACGCTTCCGCCGTCAAGACACACGTACGGAGGCGTTCTTGCCGAACCTTCTTACAATAGCAAGAAACGCGGGTGGGGGTCAATTGCTTTTTCGCTGGCGGCGCATCTCACCGGTCTCCACGCCGCCAGTCCGCCGCATCAAGGCGATGTGTAGAAGCCAGTGTCTGTCACCACCTTCACCGTCGCATTCAACGGAGGCGGCTGGAGACACGAGGAATTTCCTTGGAGAACAGTCGCCCCCCACACCACGGCCGTTCCGGATGGCGGCGCAGCGGCGAATCCAGCCAGCCCGGAGAGGTCGGGAATTGACACGGTCGTCGATCCGTTCAGGTAGTTCTCCGTGGCAAGCACCGAGACAATATTCTGGGCACTCGAGGAGGTGGACCAGTCCATGCTCACCTCATCGCAGACATTTGCCGTGCCGGAGAATCCCGTGTAGGCCATTTCGAACGAAAGCCACTTTGCGGCCACTGGACCGGCATAAGTCCACGCCGGAGGAAAAGTAAAATAGATGGGGCCGCCCGAAGTAGAGGTCGTTTCGACGAGAACCTCCCCGGATGCGCCCATGGCGTATGCAGTGAATGAATAGTAGTCTCCGTTTTCCATTGCGGCCGCGGGCACCGCCGGATACGCGGTTGTGACGGCGTTCGCAATCGGAAAACCGCCATTGCCCCCAAACTCATAATCGACAAGCGTCGTCGGGGCGCTGAATCCCGCTGGGACGCTGTTGTAAGTTATAGGCTCGAGTGGTGCCTGATCGGCGGCGCCGAGAACGACCGTATTGCCGCCGTTCAATGTGCCGGGAACCGCCTGGCTGCTGAGGTTCTTTGCGGCAACCATACTGAATGATTCGACAAAACCACTCAGAGCTGTATTGAAGGCTACTACCTCAACCCGGTCGGTCCCCGTTGGCGCCGCAAAGCTGAAGTTGCCGCTCGCAGCACCCAAACTCCCGGACGACGAAGTCGCGCCGTTCTGAGCGAGAATGTCCACGAAGCTGGTCCCAGAGATGGCGCTGGCATCCACGGATCCCGTCAGCATTCCGGTTGCGCCGGTGCTGGACGCGGCCGAGCACGATACGGAAAACGAGGTTCCGTCCAGCGTACTCGCCTCGACCACATTTTGAGGCGTCTGCTGATACGGAGGGCTTGCATTGACAGACACAGGAGGGCAAACGTAGGCCACGGCGAAGCTGGTCGTGCCACTGGGCAGGCTGAGCGTGAGATTGCCGGCAGTGAGCGTCGCCGCGGCAAACGACCCGGACTCGACTTTGCTGGCCACGGCGGTGGGCGTTCCGCCCGTGATGGTGAATGTGACGGTGGTCGAGCTGTTGCCTCCGCCAGAGCCTCCGCTGCCCGAGCCGCCACCCGCGGAGCCGCCGCAGCCGGCAATCAACATCAGCGCTCCACCGAATATGGATAGGCGGATAAGTGCAAAAGACATGGGAAGGTCTTTCTCAACCCATTTGGGCGCCAAGCGCGCCTGTTTCCCGAAAAAGCACACCGCTCGGACTGGGAAAAGCTCCGCACACCGCCTTGCTTCAAGAACCGGCGACTGGGAGCCACTCCCGCCGCTGCATGTGACCGCTGACCGCTCGCCTATTCAATCGATTGCAGCTTCCAGGCGCCGTTGTCCAGAACAAAGTCCGCATGGCGCTTGGCGCTCAGCTTGTTGCCGGGGTTGTGGGCGATCCCCTGCAACGCGTCCGGCACTCCATCCAGGTTCTGGGCTTCGGTGAAATCAACGCCCATCGCCTTCGACACGCCGGGGAGTATCTCGCTCTGCGGATCCTGCGGATCCTTCGCCTTCAGATGATTGGCGGCCACCGTCACCACCACCACCGAATAACCCTTGTCGTCGGCGCTATCCGGCTGCCACTCGATGACATCGCCGCCCTTGGGCACGCGAATCACCTTCTTCCCATCCGGAGTCAGGGTGAAGTCGGCCCAGTACTTGTTGGGATAAACCTTGGTCCTGGTCCAGTACTTGGCCGTAAACCCCTGTTGAATGCCCAGATCGCTGACCGTGATGTTGGTTCCCACCGGCGGGGTTTGGTCGTATTTCGCCTGGATCATGGCCTGCGCCTGGGCTGCCGTCAACTCCGGAGCCGATTTGCAGCCGGTGAGCAACAACCCCGCGCCCAACACAACCGCAACCGCCAATTCGAGCATTCTCTCAATGTTTTTCACTTTCCCTCCATACGTTGCACAAAAAGGTTTGATTACGCTTGACTGGCCATTTTTCACCTACTTTCCCCCGCTGTCAATGGAGTTGAAAGCGACCTCGCGCACAAAGGTCGGATTTCCTCCTCCGGAGACGCAAGATCGAGCCCCGAAATGCCCTGAAAACGAGGCGCCGCGCCCACCGTCCATTCAACCAGTCGCGCAAAACTCCCCAAGCAGCGGCGCTTCCTTCATCCTGGGAACCACCTGCACTGAGTTCTTATGCCAATGCTTCGAAGGCTGCGACAAAAACATCCTCGGTGATCAGATCCGGGGTTTGAAAATAGGTAAACAGCAAGCCGGTGAAGAGCGCATCCAATACGCAAACGAACCTCTCCGCCGGCAAGGGGAGTTCGCTCTCCGGCACAATCTTGACCAGTTCCTCTGCCATCCGCTTGTACGTCGCCGCATTCTGCCGTGTCAGTTGAGAACGCATTCGCTCATGCGTCAGCGTGTAAAGCTGAAATGCCGTAGCGACTGCGGCTTGCCCACGGCGGGCTTGCGCCTCCTTGGCGGCTGCCTTGCCCAGCAGGCGCAACTGGTCCCGAAGGCAGCCGCCTGGTTGGAATGGCGGAACGATCGGCTTCCAACGAGTTTCGATCAGCGCCAGGAAGAGCTCATCCTTGTCTTTGAAATTCCCGTAGACAGCGCCACGCGTCATCCCAGCGTGCGCGGCAATCTCCTCCAGGGAGGCTCGATCGAAGCCCTTGGCGCCGATGACGGCCGCGGCCGCTTCAATCAGCCGCGCCCTAGTGCGGTCGCGCTTTGTGCCCTTCCTGTCTTCAAGCCCGTCCACCCTCATCCTCTCCGGCATCCGTCCTCCATAAAAAATACGATCTTGTATTTTATGCACGCTTGTATTATTATGATCCCATCATGTTGAATTGGCAATCGATTCTTTGGAGCGCGCTGGCTATCGGCGCCCTCCTGTTGACCTCCGGATGGACCTATGAGCGCATCGGCGAGTGGAGAGATGCGCGCTCCCATCCGGCACCGGGCCGCCGCATCTCCGTTGGCGCGCGCAATCTCCACCTGCTTTGTAAAGGAAGCGAATCGCCCACGGTGGTGATCGAACAGGGCGCGGGAGAGCCGTCAAAGTCCTGGTGGCCGCTGCAGGACCAAATTGCCGAATTCGCCCGAGTCTGCACGTACGACCGTCCCGGCTACGGCTGGAGCGAACCCGCTCCGGCAGGACGAATGATCGGCGACCGCGCCGACGAATTGCGGGCTCTGCTCTCCGCGGCCGGCATGCCGGGACCGTATCTTCTTGTGGCTCATTCCTATGGTGGACTCATCGTGCGCGACTTCGCACTCAAGCACCCGGACGAAGTCGCGGGCCTGGTTCTCATCGACACCCCGGAGCAGTCCTCGATCTTCCAGCGCGAGGTTCTCGACTTCTACTCCAAGGCGAGGATCATGAACCGCGCCTTTGGCTTCGCAGCTCGATTCGGAATGCTTCGCCTGTTGAGGCATTGGCTCCCTCTCGAACGGTTCGGCATCTGGTTCGAGCGGCCCCAGGAGTTTGCGGCCCTGTGCGACGATCTGGCCTCCGTCGAGCACGCGCCGGCTTCGATGAGAAATTCGCCGAAAGCCGGGAGCCTTGGATCGCTGCCAGTGGCCGTCCTCACACACGGCGTTCCCTTTCCCCCACCTTTCGCGGTTCTGGAAACGAACTGGAGCCAGGGACAGGATCGTCTGGCCGCATCCTCGACCAACAGCCTCTTGGTTGTCGCCGCGAAAAGCACCCACATGATCCAGCACGATGAGCCGGGCCTGGTCATAGACACGATCCGCCGCATCCACGCCTCAGTGCGCGGCCAGCAACCGCTGGCTTACGCCGAAGCTATGCATCCGCTCATGGCGAACTCCGATCGTTCCAACTGACCTGCTCGGAGAAATGCGCCGGCTCCTCCCTGGCCTTCATCTCGCCGGTTCCTTTGCGATTCGCCCCAGCAGGAACTCCAGAAAGCCCTTCTCGTCCGATTGCAGGCAGACCTGGGCGTTGGGCGTCCCATCGACCCGGCGCGTGAAGCCCTTGTCGTCCACCTCCAGGCGCATCGGCATCGCCGGACAAAGCTCGGGACGGACGGAGTAAGCCACCGCCACCGGATCAAACAGCGTGGGCGCCGCCGGGTGTCCCTCGGTACCCGCCAGCCATTGGTGGTAGAGCAGCGTCAACTGGTCGGTGAGCGGCGAGCCATGGGAGAAAATCGCCTCCCGCTCCTTCGTTTCCAGGTGGATCTGGGTCGAGTCCAGCGGCATCATGAAGACCGGAACTCCGGAAGCCAACAGGGCCCTCAGCCCAGCCGGATCGCGGCTGATGTTCCACTCGGCGTCGGCGGGGCGCCGCTCCCCGTTCCGCCCATCGTAGCCACGGTTGATGCTGCCCCCCATCATCACCACCCGTTTCAACTCGCGAAAGGTCTCCGGGTCACGCTCGATGGCTGCCTGGATGTTGAAGAGCGGACCGATGGCAATGAGGGTAATCTGGCCGGGATGCTCACGGATTAGTTCCAGAATGTAGGATGCAGCCGGTTCCCGCCCTTGGTTCTTTGACCTTTCAGATGCCATTTCCCGCTCCTGTTTTCTGGACAGAACAGGCAGACAGCGAGAGGGAAGCCAAATGTTGCGGCGCGCATAGCCAGCCTGCGTAAAAACGTTGCTCTGTGGTGTAAGAATTCCGGGGATGGTAGGGATCGAGGCGAGATGTGCATCCCACAGAAAGCGATGGATCAGCTTTTCCCTCAGAGCCGTATCCCCATAGGTTGTGGCGATGCCTACCAGCTTGATTTCCGGCGACTGCAGCGCCAACGCCAACGCAAAGGCATCGTCGATGTCGTCGCCGATGTCCGTGTCCAGGATCGTCAGTTGAACGCTTGGCGCAAGCGGCCCGCCCGCAGGCGCCGTTTGCCCCAAAGCCCTGCCCGGTCCGGTAACAGCCATTGCCAGCAACGCCACCCACATAGAGAATCGTAAAATCTTCATGCACAACACTCTAAACGGACGGGCCGCATCCCGCTCAGGCCACCATTCGGCTGCGCAAAGGGAGGGGTCTGCGTTAGCATCGAAGCCAAGTTCACTGATTTCCCCGCCAGGTTCGGTAAACATGCCCTTCGTTGCAATCCTTCGCCGGTTGGGAATGCTCGCTCTGGCCGCGTGCGCTGCCTGGCTGCCCGCGCAGTCCTTCGATTTGGAGCGGGGCCGTGAGCCGGTAGTCTCTCTCAAAGGGCAGTGGCGCTTCCATCCTGGCGACTCTCCCCTCGCCCCCGGTTCCCAACCAAAGGGCCAAGCTGCGGAGCTGTGGGCCGCGCCAGGCTTCGACGACACCGCCTGGCCGCTGCTTGACAGCGGAAAGTCCTGGGCCGTCCAGGGCTACCCGGCCATGAGCGGATACGCCTGGTACCGGTTCACGGTCAGGATTCCGGCCGGCGACAAACCCGTCTCTCTGCTGCTGGCGCCCATTGTGACCTCGTTTGAAGTTTATGTGGACGGCAGGTTCGCCGGGGGATCGGGCAAGATGCCGCCCGCGCTCATTCCCACTACCCGATTCAGCGATCAAATCTTTCCTCTGACACAGTCCGCAAGTAACTCCGCGAGAACCGTCCAGGTGGCCATTCGCGTGTGGCACTCTCCCATCTGGTCGACCTACGTGGGCGGAGGTCCCTATGAGCCGGGCCATCTGGCCGGCGACCCTGCGCTGCTGGCAACCGAACAGTTCCACCACACACTTGCCCGTAATGTGCGCTTTGTCGACAGCTACTCCTACAGCATCACCGCCGCCCTGGTTGGATTCGCCATCTTGTGTCTGTTTCTCATCCGCCGCGCGGAGCGCGAGTACCTCTGGTTTGCTCTCATTCTGCTGGCTCAATCTGCCGACAACGCCCTCACCGTCGGCCAGCAAGTCTTCTTCTGGCTCCCCGTTCCCCTTTACGACCTGCTGGACGGGATCTTCGCGGCCGTTACCGTCGTCGCGGCTCTTTGCTTCTTTTCCAGGATTCTCAATGCCCGCGGCGGAACGCTGAGCCGCATTTGCCTTGCGCTGGCCGCCTTTAGCCCGTTGCCGGCCATCTTTTACTTGCCGGGCTGGTTCTCGGCGCCGGCTTCGGCAGCAATCCAACTGGCCTGCCTTCTCCCCGCGGTGCTTTGGATTCTCGTCGTCCTGGTCGAGCGCGCGGCGCGTGGAAACTTCGACGCCCGCCTGCTTCTGGTGCCCACCCTGCTCGATCTCGGATACTACCTGGCCGATAACGTGGCCATCGTGCTGGCCCAGGCAGGATGGACCAGAGGCGCGCGGGTGCTGGAGGTGCCGCTGCCGCTGCCGCCGTTCACCATGCAAACCGGCATCCTGCTCCATCTCGTCTTCCTGCTGGCCATGGTGGTCTTCCTGGTTCTCCGCTTCACCAGGGCGCGGCGCCGCGAGGCCTGGCTGGCCAGCGAGCTCGAGGCCGCCCGCCAGGTCCAGCAGGTTCTCCTTCCCGACGTGCTGGACCAGTGCCCAGGTTTCAAGGTCGAGTGCGTTTATGAGCCCGCAGAACAGGTGGGCGGAGACTTTTTCCAGCAGATCGGCGACGGCCAGGGCGGCATGTCGATCATTGTCGGCGATGTCAGCGGGAAGGGCCTGCCGGCCGCCATGCTGGTTTCCGTGCTGGTGGGCGCCATACGCGCCGAGGCCGCCCACTTAACCGATCCCGCAGCCATGCTCGCTTCTCTCAACGAGCGCATGATGGGACGCTCGCGCGGCGGATACACCACCTGCCTGGCCGCGCACATCACCGCCACAGGCCTGCAGAGGGTTGCCAGCGCCGGCCACCTGCCGCCCTACCTCAACGGGGTGGAGATGGCCCTTCCCGGAAGCCTTCCCCTCGGCGTCGTTGCCCACCCGGATTATGAATGTACTACGGTGCAACTGGCTCCGGGCGACCGGCTCACCTTTGTCTCCGACGGAGTGGTAGAAGCCCAGGGCACTACCCCGCCTTGGTGCGGCGACCTCTTCGGATTCGACCTCACCCGCGCCCTCAGCGTCTTCCCCGCCCAGCGCATCGCGGATGCCGCTCGCGGTTTCGGCCAGTCCGACGACATCACCGTGGTCACGGTCGAATTCTCCGGCATTCCGGTTCCAGCCACGGAGATCTGACCCGCCCTTCTACCGCCGGTCCAGACCCCCATTGCCGGCCTCTCCTGCGGCGCATCTGTGGCTCTAGCGGAGCCTGGCTGTTGCCCGAGTTCGCCCGCCGGAATGCGGATCAAGCGCCCGCCGGGCGGACAGCATAGAAACTCAGCCCCGAATCGCCCTGTTCGAGCAGCCGAGTCCGTTCGAGCAGGCCGTACCGGCCTTCAAGGCCCTGCTTGCGCCCTGCCTTTTTCCGATGTTCGGCGATGACCGTTGCGCCCTCCTTCAGCAGCTTTGCCGAGCCGCCGCCCAACAGCCCCAGCGTGGCCCCATACTCCTGGGCCGCATCGTAAGGCGGGTCGAGAAAAATCAAGTCGAATCGCGCGGCGCACCCCAAGCCGGCTTTCGGCCCGCGCAGAAACGCCCCCACGCTTCTCGAATGAATGCGGAAACCTTCTGTCAGCCCCAGCCGCGTCAGGTTGGCGCGCAGAACCTTGAGCGCCGCGGGAGCGCGCTCCACGAAATCCACGCTCCCCGCCCCGCGGCTCAGCGCTTCTAACCCCACCGCGCCGGAGCCGGCATAGAGATCCAGAAAAGCCGCGCCAGCAATCCGGCGCGCCAGCACATCGAATAGGGTCTCGCGCAGCCGGTCGCTGGTAGGCCGCGTGGCAAGCCCCGCCGGGCTCTCCAGCGTGCGGGAACGAAACTCGCCGGCGATGATGCGCATCGGCAATCAGCATATACCCGAAACACACCGGCCCCGGACCCTCTACAATCGTTGTGTATGCGAGGCTGGTCGATTCCGCTGGGCCGCTGGATGGGCGTCGAGTTGCGCGTCCACGCCTTTTTCCCCTTGCTGGCGGTCGTTTGCCTGTTGTTGAGCGCCAACGACGGCGTGGCGCGCGGCTTCGGCCTGTTTTTGGCGCTCGCCGCTGCGGTGGCGGTGCGGGAGACCGCGCGGCTGCTGGTCGCTGCCTGGCTGGGATTGCGCCTGCGCGCCATTCTGCTGCTGCCCATTGGCGGGCTGTTCGCCTACGCCAATCCTGAGAGCCAGGAGAATGCCAATCAGGGCAGTGGTCAGTTTGCCATGGCTTTGGCCGGTCCGCTGGCCAACGGAGCCACGGCGGTGGTGTTGGGGGCTACCTTTATGGGCGCTGGAGGCGATCTGCACCTCTTCGAGCAGCCCATCATCGCCTCCGCTTATCTTCTGCGCAGCTTGGTCTGGATGCAGGCCGGCCTCGGGCTGCTGCACTTGCTGCCCGCCTATCCGCTGGATTGCGGACGCCTCATCCGCGGCAGCTTTGCCCGCAAGCACGGCTTCGCTCCCGCGGGCCGCGCCGCCGCCGGCATCGGTCAGGGGCTGGCGCTGATCGCCATGGTGGGCGGCATGCTGATGCACGCTCCATGGCTGATCATCGCCGGCTTCTTCATCATGATCGGCGCGCAAATCGAAGACCAGGGCGTCTTTTTCCAATCGGTCGTGGACACGGTGTGCATGCGCGAAGTGATGCTCACCGACTTTGCCACCCTCTCCCCCTCCGACACGCTGGCCGACGCCCTTGTCCGCTGCGTGCATTCCCTGCAAGATGACTTCCCCGTCGTCCGCGGCCCGCAACTGGTGGGCATCGTCTCCCGGCAGCGCATCGTCGAGGCTCTTCGCAGCGACGGCAACGGCTACGTGCAGTCGGTCATGTCCAGGGCCTTCCAGGTGGCGCGGCCCGAGGATACCCTGGGAACCACCATCCGCCGCATCCAGGCCGGCCGCGGCCTCTCGCTCATTCCGATCGCCGAAAGTGGCCGCGTCATTGGCATTGTGAGCGTGCAGAACCTGATGAGCTCGATGTCGCTGCTGGCCGAGCAGCGGCGCCTCGAGCGCGAGGATGCCCGCCAGGATGGCGGAGACTGAAACCCGCATGACCGCGGATGCAGAGACGCCCCTGGCCCCCGGCCTCTACCTCGTGGCCACCCCCATCGGCAACCTGGGCGATATCACGCTGCGGGCACTCGAGGTCCTCAAGCGCGTTGACCGCATCGCCTGCGAAGACACCCGTCAGACGCAGAAGCTGCTCAACCACTTTCAGATTGCAACCCCGACAGTGAGTTGCCACCGGCACAACGAGCGGCCCCGCGCGGCGGAGTTGATTCAGGCGCTGAAGGCCGGTGCGCGCATCGCGCTTGTCTCCGATGCCGGTATGCCGGGCATCAGCGACCCTGGCGCTTGGCTGGCCGCCCAAGCCATTGCCTCCACCATCCCCGTCATCCCCATCCCCGGCGCCAATGCCGCCCTCAGCGCCCTGGTGGCCTCCGGACTGCCCACTCAGGAATTCCAATTCCTCGGATTCCTGCCGGAGAAGGCCGGGGCCCGCCGCACCCGCCTCGAACAGTTGGCGGCCGAGACCGCGCGTTCCGGTTCGCCGCGTACCCTGGTCTTCTACGAGGCGCCCCACCGGATTCTGGAGACGTTGGGCGATCTGCAGGCCGTCTGGGGACCCGATCTGCGGGTGGTCCTGGCCCGCGAGCTGACCAAGATGCACGAAGAGTTCCTGCGCGCGACGGTGGTCGAGGTCCGCCGCGAACTGGCAGCCCGCGACCGCATCCGCGGCGAGATCGTTCTGCTTGTCCTGGCTCCAGCGTTGGAAACGGCCCGCCTCGGCGAACCGTCCGCAAATGCCGCTCCGGAGAAAATCGCTGCGCGCGTTGCGCGCCTCCAGGCCGAGAGCGGACTTGACGAAAAAGAAGCCCTCAAGCGCCTGGCGCGGGAACTGGGCCAATCCAAAAGCGAACTCTACCGCGAACTGCAGCGACAGCGTGCCCAGCTTCGCTGAAAGAATCTCAACATGAATATCAACCCGGCTCCGGCAATTCACCCAAGGCCAAGGACCCTGAGCCGCGGCGGGTCAGGTTACGACTTCAAAAGCCCTCCCTGTGCGCAGTCGAAGGGCGCCGCCAGGGCTATTCGACTGCGCCCCTGCTTCCATATCGCAATGTGGCAATTCAGCCCTGTTACCCCACAATTCCCGGCGTCGCAGCTCCGCCTGGCGCAACAAGCTCGATCCTCAAGAAGCGAAGATTGCAATCGCCCGTTCTGGAACTGTTGTTCGACCCTCTCGCGCGAGTCTGACTTAGGCGCAAAACTGCGCTACGCTTGCAGGCCTGCGCTCCATCTTGACGATCTTCTTTTGGAGAGCCGGCACGGACGCCGTGTCGGCCGGCGGCACGATTGCAAAACGAATCGATCCCCGGCAGTGGATGCAGACCGTTTCGCGTAGAAGGCCGGGGGAGCCGCCGATGGCCTGGGGAAAAGTCCGAAGGCACTCCGGGCAGGCGATCGTAACATAGGCCTCGCCGGAGCCATCGTGTCCGTTGGACTGAATCCAGATCGGCGCCCACGCGTTAGGTGGCCGGTTGGAAGGCGTCTGCTCCGGCCAAGGCAGGCTTCCCAGAATTCGCAGCAACGATCCCATGCTGCTGCCCTTTTGATAGAACGCGTCGGCGGCCACGCCGGAAGCCACTTCGTCACCCGAGAACGCGCCGCTCATGGCGATCGTCTGGACCGCCGGAAACCGGCGCCGGACCACTGAGAGCAACTCGAATCCCGACATGCCCGGCATGTTGAGATCGGAGAGAAGCACATCCGGGACTTCCTTGCGCAACTCATCTAGCGCGGAGAATCCATCTCCGGCGGATCGCACGTCATAGCCAATCTCAGCCAGCAGGCTCGACATGGACACTCGAATCGAAGGCTCATCGTCCACGATGAGCAGCCTTGGTCGCGTATAAAGCATCTTTCACCTCGCCAAGAGCATTCTGGAGAAAGGTGGAAAGGGCATCCCACTCAACGAATCGCAATGCTTTTTAATTTCGCAGAAGACCGGCGGGCTCTTCGGTTTGAGCCCGCTCTAGTCTACGGGAAGGACAGTGATGGCCGGCTTTTCGGCGCTTGGGTCCGGCAACTGATCCAGAAGAATCACGTTCAGCAGCGACTTGTGAACCCGGATGCGGCCGTTGTAATCGATCAAGCCAAGATTGCGGAAGCGGTTCATGAAGAAGCTCACCCGGGAACGTGTCGTCCCGATCATGTCCGCCAGCGTTTCCTGCGTGATGGGAGGAATCAAGGTCCCCGGCATCTCCTGCGGAGCGGGGTCTCCGGCGGGCGATCCTTGCCCGTTGGAGTGAAGCGACGGCTCTGCGTTGGCGGAATGGTTGCCGGGCTGGCCAAACTCCGCCATCAGCAACAAGATTCTCGCCAGCCGCTTTTCGCTGGAATTGAAGAGTTGATCGACGAGATCCGCCTGGGCGCGCATGCTGCGAGCCAACAGGAACTTCAAGAACAGATCGGAGAACCCGTGCTGCTCGTGCATCACGCGGATCATTTCCCCTCGTCCAATCTTCAGCGCAGTGCAAGGGTCGATGGCCCTGGCCGTGGCCAGACGCATCCCGGCGACCGCGGCCAGCGACTCCTCGCCCACAAAATCGCCCGCGGCGACAAGCGAGATGGTGGCTTCCTTGCCGGCATGGGAAACAACAGTCAGCTTAGCGCGACCCTTTTGAAGATAGAAGACCGAATCGGCCGCATCTCCCTGCGAAAAGAAACTCTCATTCGGCGCCAACCGCACAATTCTCCGGCCCAACCCGGCGTTGGCCAGAAAGACTTCCGCATCGAATACGGGTTGATCGAGCTCAACCATCGGAATGGCCTTTCCCCGGACGGGGCCCTGGCGAAAAAGAGTCACCAACCTGATCGGACCGTGCCGGCCGTAGAGTGAGAAGAGGGATAGCCGCCGCCAATTCGGATGCATCGACGGGAATCGGGGACTTGCAACGCCGAAAACTGGCCTATCAATTGCGTATCGGAGACACGCCTGCGGCTCTGTTCGCCCTTAGCATCCCACCGCGGTTGTGGGCAAGCTGTTCATTTTTGCACACAAAGGAGGGAATTTTTTGCCCTCCGTCCGGGGGACGATCGTCCTGTCCCAGGCGAAGGAAAACGCCTCCCCGCCGGGCGCTTGCCGGTCGGGCGGCGGCGCCTGCCGCAGGGGCTCGGAGCGGGCCGCGCCGGGAAAAGGATTTCTCCAGCACGAAGCGATAGGCCGCCCCTTTTCCGGAGAGCGTAATTGCTCAGACGGCCACCGCTTACGGTTCTAACGTGGAAGATACCTTGTGCGCCTGCAGTGCGCGTAAAGCAGCAGACGCCGCGCATGGGTAGAAAAAAGGTGAGATGCATGAAGAAGCTTATGACGTTTGTGGCCATGCTGGGTATGACGAGCATCGGCTGGGCAGCAACCGCTCGCCAAGCCGCCGTCGACCGTTTGGACCATGCGGGCGCGGTGCTGCACGAGATCATGGCCGCGCCGGATAAAGGCATTCCGCAAGAGGTTCTGGAGCACGCCAAGTGCGTTGCCGTAGTTCCTCACATGCTCAAGGGCGGCTTTGTGTTTGGCGCGGAAAACGGCAGGGGCGTTGCCACTTGCCGCACCGAAAACGGATGGAGCGCGCCGGCGTTCTTTGCCATTACCGGCGGCAGTTGGGGATTGCAGATCGGCGTCGAGGGCGTGGATCTGGTCATGATCGTCCAGAACGACAGGGGCATGCAGCGGCTGATCTCCAGCGGCTTCCAACTGGGCGGGGACGCCTCGGCGGCGGCAGGACCGGTGGGACGCCATGCTTCCGCCGATACCGACTGGAAGCTGGAAACCGAGATTCTGACCTATTCTCGCGCCCGAGGCGCCTTTGCGGGACTCACGCTGACCGGCGCCTCGATCCGCCGCGACGACGACTCCACCGAGGCCATCTACGGGCATGACGTCTCAACCCGCCGCATTCTGCGCGGCGAAGTCGCGGCTCCGGCCTCGGCCAGCGCTTTCCTGGATGCCGTCCGGGGCGCCAAGGCCCAGGCCATCGCTTCCAACTAGCAGTCGATCCTGCATGCGCGGCGCGCGCCGGAAGCCGGTGGGGTTTCCGGCGCCGGCATGGCAAAGGGGCAGTTATGCTTTGGACAATCTTCGTGGTTCTTCTGGTTCTGTGGCTGCTCGGCTTCACCCTGCACATCGGCGGCGGCCTGATTCACCTGCTGGTGGTGGTGGCGGTCATCGTCCTGATCTACAACCTGGTAACCGGAAGCCGGCGCGCCTGGTAGGGCGCCGGGAGCCGAAGTGCGAACGCTGGATAAGTGGGATGGGTGTCCAGTGCGAATTGCCGGCTGCGATAATTGACCACTGCGGAAAGCAGGTTGCGGACGATGGCGGCTGAGGCAACGCACCATCGCCATTGCTTTGCTGCATGGTTGGTGGTGGCGGCGATGGGTCCTCACTTCAGGTGAAGACGAGACCACAGCCACAAGCGATAGCGGTCCTGGTTCTGGCGGTTGAGCACGAGTCCCGTGACCGAAAACGAATGCGACATGCAATGCTGCCTCATCGAGAAATCCGACCGGCGTGGCCGCCTCTCTCCGCCTGCCCTTTTCGACGGTTCCAAAAAACAGCCTCCGCACAAGCGCAGAAATCCCGCTTGACAATTGCGCGCATTGAGGGTTTTCTTATCATGTTTAGACTTCGCGCCGAGTTCGCAGATCCTCCACAGATTGCCTTCCCCATTTCCAATTCCCTGGCTTGAGCGTGGAGTAACCCGTCCCGCAGCCAAGTCTCAATCCCAAAGGAGCTACCATGCCTGAAGAAACTCCGCAAACCGGCCTTAGCGACAACGCCGCTTCCGGTCTCGCCTACCTCACCTTCATTCCAGCCATTGTTTTTCTGGCTGTGCCTCCTTACAACCAAAGCGCCACCGTGCGTTTTCACTGCTGGCAATCGATCTTCCTGGCGATCGCCTGGTTTGCGGCCTGGGTTGTTCTTGTGGTGATCGGCATGATCCCGATCGTCAATTTCATCGATGTGTTCCTGTTCCCACTGACTTGGATCGGGTTTGTCGTTCTGTGGCTCATTCTGATGATCAACGCGTTCAACGGCAAGCGGATCAAGCTGCCTATTCTCAGCGATGTCGCCGCCAAGCAGGCGGGCGGCTAGGGCTAACTGAACTTCATCGCTTGAGGCCTTGCGCGCAGGGTGGTCTCACCGCCGCTTGCTCTTGTTGCCGAATCGCTTCTTCCCTTTCGATCCCGGCAGAGCCGCGTCTTTTCGCTTGGTCTTCTTTGCTCCGGGCGGAGACGGGGCGGCCCTTTTTCCGGTCAGTGGCAGGCCTTGCTCCACAACCGAGAACTGCAGCTTGCGTTCCTGGGCCAGGATGCGGTCAAGGATCACCTGCACCCGGTCACCGGCCCGGAAGCGCAGGCCCCAACGCTCGCCGACGATCTCATGTGTGTTTTCGCGCCAGGTGTAGCGGTCGTCGCGCAGGGTATCGATGGGCACCAGTCCCTCGACAAACAGGTCGGTCAACTCGACAAAGAGGCCGAATTTCGCTGGATTCAGCACCAGGGCGGCAAACTCCTCTCCCACGCGGTCCTGCATGAAGCGGACTTTTTTCCACTCAACAAGTTCTCGTTCGGCGTCGGCAGCGCGGCGCTCGGTCAGGCTGGTTTCCTCTGCAATCCGCGCCAGTTCGGACTCGGCAATCGGGGGCACGCCGGCAAACTGACTGCCCTGCTTCGGCCTGTTTGGCGCGTGAAGCGCAATCCCGCTTAGACCTTCATTCGGGTGCGTCCACGGCGAACCGTCCCGGCCTTCGGGCACCGTGCCCTTGCCGCTGACGCCCTCCCTGAGCAGCGTCTTGGCTATTCGGTGCACAATCAAATCCGGATAGCGGCGAATGGGCGAGGTGAAATGCGTGTAAGTGGGCGCGGCAAGCGCAAAGTGACCCTCGTTGATCTCGGAATAGCGCGCCTGCTTGAGCGAGCGCAGCATCAAGTAACTCAGAATCCGCTCCTCCGGCTTGCCCTCAATGCGCGCGGCAAGCTTTTGATACATGCGCGGCGTAACGGGAATGTCTTCGGGCACCTCGTGCATCCGGGGGTTGCGCCCGCGGCCATGTGCGTCCCTCCGCTCACCGCGGGTTTGGATGCGCTTGACCGGCAGAGCGCCCAGTCCCAACGAGTAGCCGAACGATGCGGCCAGCTCCTCGAACTGGACCACGCGCCTCGGCTCGGGCTTCTCGTGGATGCGGTAAAGCGACGGCACGCCAAGGTCCTCCAGCCAGGTGGCCACGCACTCGTTGGCCGCCAGCATAAACTCCTCGATCAGGCGGTTAGCCCAAGTGCGCTCGGACTTGGTGACGCCGCGCATCTGGCCCCGCTCGTCGAACTCGATCACCGGCTCGGGCAGGTCGAAATCGATGCTCCCCCGCTGCTCGCGCCGCTTGTTCATCAGTCCGGCAAGCTGGCGCATCCGCTCGAACTCGCCAACCAGCGCGAGATGCCGGGCACGGGCTTCTGCGTCCCCTTCGAGAATCGCGTCAACTTCCGTGTAGGTCATCCGCGCCGCGGAGCGAATGACGCCCTCGACGATCTCATAGCTCTCGATGCGGCCATGGGAATCGAGTTGCAGGATGCAGCTCAGGACGAGACGATCCTGGCCGGGGCGCAGGCTGCAGAGATCGGTCGAGAGCTCTTGGGGCAGCATGGGAATGGCGCGATCCGGGAAGTAGACGCTGGTTCCGCGCAGCCGCGCCTCCAGGTCGAGGTCGGTCGAGGCGCGCACGTACTCGGCCACATCGGCGATGTGCACCTGCAACTCATAACCGGCATCGCCGCGTTCGATCACCAGCACCGCGTCGTCGAAGTCCCGCGCCGTCTCGCCGTCGATGGTGACAATGTGCTGGGAGGGGGGCAGTGAGCGAAAGTCGCGGCGGAGCTCGACCTCGGCCACATCGAGATGCGCCACGCTGCGCGCCTCGGCCAGGACCTTATCGGGGAAAACCCGTGGCAATTGGTGTTTGCGGATCATCATCTCCACATCCACGCCGAAGTCGTCGGACGAGCCCAGCACCTCGATCACCCGGCCCACCGGCGGGCGTGTGGGCGTAGGCCAACTGGTGATCTCCACATCCACCACCAGGCCTTCCAGGCTTTCGTGAACAGCAGCAGATGCAGCTTCATCGCCGAGCACTCGATGGGGTGTAACAGCCTCGCCGGCGGCGGGCAACTCCTCCCCGGCGGGGATGAGAATGGGCTGCGTCATGCGCTGGTCGAAGGGCACGACCGAATGTCCCTGTTCCCGCTCGGAACGGGCGTAGTGAAAGATACCTACTACAGTGGGATTGCGCCGCTCCAGCACGCGGACGATCCTGCCCAGCCGGCGCCCATCGGCCTTAGGCGGCTCGACCTCGACCAGCACCTGATCGCCCTGCATTGCGCCGCCGATCTCGTCCGCGGGGATAAAAACGTCATCCTGGCCGGAAGCCTGACGCAGGTTGGGCCGCACAAACCCATAGCCGTCGCGATGCAGGTCGAGCCGACCGGCGGCCAGGTTCTCCCGCGTTCCCCCCATACCGGAGATCGCTCGGGGGATGCTCCAGTGCTCGCGGTCCAGCTTGGCCAGCTCGCCGCGCGCCGTGAGCCGGGCCAGTTGCTCCAGGAGCAGGCGCCGCTCCCGCCCGCCTCCGAGGCCCAGTTCGCGGACCAGTTGCTTGTATCCGGCCTTTTGGTTGGCAGAGCGGGAGATTCGCGCCACCAGTTCGAGATCGGTCATAGGCTAAGAGTAGGCTATTGGCAGGTCTCGAACCAGCACTTTGCCGGGCACTGCCCAGGCGAATGCAATGCGGCCATGCACATTGCCGGGCGCGCGGAAATTTGTTTCAATGGACCGCCGGCAGTTCCAGCTCGCCGATGTTCTCGATAAACTGTTCCCGCCGTTTTAAAATAACGGGAACGCAACATCTCGATCAGGCCGCAAGCGGATAACATCCTAATTGTGGTCGCAAATGGGACGCCGCAGGCAGATTGCGCGGAAGTCCGAATACTCAGAACTTTAGGCCCGTGGCATTGGCCCGTGACAGGACAGCCCAGTTCGAAGAAGACAGGAGAGGAAAACCCATGAGCGCTATGTGGAAACCCAGCCAAACCGGATCGGTCACCCCCAGTTCCGTCCCCGAACCCACTCGTCCCGTGCCGGCTATTCCGGCCCATGATCCCGCCGGTCGCCCCCCAATTTCGGCCGGCGACCAGGCCACCATCGGCAAAGGCCTGTTGATCAAAGGGGAGATCACCGGCACCGAGTCTTTGTTCATCGACGGCAAAGTCGAGGGCAGCATTAACCTCCCGGGCAACCGCGTCACGGTGGGCCGGAACGGCCAGGTGGCGGCAAGCATCGGCGCCCGCGAGATCGTAGTCCTGGGCAAGATTCGTGGCAATGTTGCGGCCACCGACCGAGTGGACATTCGTGCCGAGGGCGCTCTGACCGGAGACGTAACTGCTGCTCGAATCAGCATCGAGGATGGCGCCTACTTCAAGGGCGGTATCGACATCCGCAAGCCTGAGGTGAAGCCGGCAGCCGCAGCTTCCGCGGCTAGCCCGGCCGCCTCCGAAGCAAGCAAGCCTGCCGCGCAGTAGCAGCGTTGCAGCACCCACTCCAACCCAAGCGCCTCTGCGCCGGCAGGGGTGCGTGGGCCTTATTGAATAGAAACGCATCTTGCAAGTGAAGGGAGACAATATCTATACGCAAGCGAATCATGCGAACGCAATCCGCCAGGGCTGCCCTATCCTAACCCCAACCTCTGCATTGTCACCCTGGGCAGGGCCGATCCGGTCATTCCAAGGACGGATCTTGCGATCGCCACCCAAACGGCGGTCCCGGCCAAGAGCAGGCCCAGGTCTGTCCAACGGATCTGCGCCGGCTGGAGCGGACCCCATAGATATCCCGGAAGCAGGCCCAGACCCCGGATGGCCATCCACCCCGCCGCGCCGCCTATCGCCGCGGCGAGCAGGCAGCGGGCCATCTCGGCAAAGTCCAAACTGGCCACCGAGACCATGCGGCGCAGGTGAAGAAGCGCCGCCAGGGCCATGGTCTGCAAAGCGATGCCGGCATCGGAGGCCAGAGCCAGGCCGGCGGCTCCATGCCAGTGGTAGCCCAGGGAGTAGAGGGGTACGGCCAGCAGCGTGATCAGCGATCCGGCCAGCATCGGAAGCCAGGTAATGCCCGCGGCATAAAAGGCGCGCGCATAGATGGCCTGGGCCGACCAGAGAAACAGAGAAAGGGTGTAAAGAGCGAAATACCCGGCGGTTTCCCGCACATCCCGGGAGCTGAAGCGGCCGCCAAGGAAGATGATCTGGACCAGCGGCGCGGACATCGCCACCATCCACGAGGCCGCCAGCAGTCCGAGCGAGGCGACGCGCGAGACGGAGTCGGCCACGCCGGTGGCGAATTCGTAGCGCTTTTCCTGGGCCCAAAGCCGCGCAAAGAAGGGCAGCGAAGCCGCCCCCGCCGCCTGGGCGAGCACGGCCATCGGAGCGGAGAAGAGCTGCTTGGCGTTGGTCAACCGGGTAATGTCGCCCGCGCCGTGCGAAGCAAAGTAGCCCACGATGTAGTCGTCGAGGAATGGCAGGGTGAAACCGGCCATCAGCGGCAACGTCATCTTCACCCAATCTCTCAGCCCAGGGTGGTTGAAGTCGATTCCCCAGCTAAGGCGCACACCGGCCCGCGCCGCGCCGACCGCATTCAGCGCAAACGGGCCAAGAAAGGCGCCAGCCAGAGCGCCGATGGCCAGTGCGGGAATTCCCAGCCGATGACCCAACAGCATGCCGCCCAGGATAATGGCAATGTTGTACACAATGCCGGATAGTCCCTGGAAGAGGAATTGGCGGCGCACCAGCAGCGTGGCGCCGAGAACGCCACCGGCGAAGAAAAAGATTTGGCCAGGCAGCAGGATGCGCGTCATGCGCGCCGAAAGCTCAACTTGCCAGGGTGCAAAGCCGGGATTGGTGGCGCGGATATAAGGCGCAGCCAAGAACATCCCCGCGACAACCCCGGCGGTCAGCACCAGGCCGATAAAATTGAGCACGATCGACAGCACGCGCTCACCTTCGGCCTCTTCGCCGCGCTCGCGATAGCGATTGAGGATGGTGACAAAGGTGATTGAGGCGGCACCGCCCACCAGGAAGTAGTTCATCAGGTCGGGCAGCCGGAAGGCGGCCTGGTAGGCATCGGTCTGCGGCCCGGCGCCAAACTGCCAGGCGATGTACTTGACCCGCACCAGGCCGATAATCCTGGACAGAAATGTCGACGACATGAGCAGGATGGTGGCGGAAAATGCAGTGTGGGTGTGCGAAGGCCGCAGCATTCCCAGGCCGCGAGCCCACCGGGTCCGCGCCGGCCCGATTTCCGAGTTCAAGGAGGATTGAGTTGGTTGCGAGCCTGACACTGGAGTCGATTTTAGCGGGGTTGCTCGCTGGGCACGCCGTGCATGCCGAATCGACGAACAAATAAAGGCACATCGACCGCCCTGCGAGGCCAGTTGTCAGGTTGGAATCGCAGGCTTCGGCGAAATCATTCCCCGGGGGGCGAACCCGGGAGAGCCCGGCGATCCGCAGCTTGCCGGGTAACGCCGTGGGACGGTTGCGTTACAATTCCTCTTGATCTTCACACGATCGTTCGCGACAGTGAAAGGGGATCTCGGAGTGAAGTCAGGTCTGTGGTTTGCGATATCCGGCATGGTCCTTTCGGCGGCGACGGCCGGCGTGGGGCAATCCGCCGGCCAGGGAGCGGCGATCGGGAACCTGCAGGTCAAGGACATCGGCGTGGCAGAGATCGATTCCTCCCACGTGAAGGTTGCGGTGAATCTGATGCTGGTTCCGGAGCAGACCGCGACGCTGAAGGACATTCAATTGTGCTCCCTGCGCCTGAACGGCCTTCCGGTCTTTGCGGCGCCCATGAACCAGGAGGTGTTGCTGCGCAAAGGCGTACCCACCGCCCTGCCTCCGGTCTATGTAACAGCCCTGTTTCGCGATCTCAACACCGTCCAGCCGTTGCGCCTGATGATTGAAAAGCAGTCCGTTCACGTGCAGGGCGAACTGGTGGCAGGGGTGCAGCTCGGGTTTGTGGAGAAGCTCGCATTGCACACGCAGCACCCCAAGGTGGAGTTCACCATTAGTCAGGATGTGACGGTGGATGTGGGCGTTACGCCGTTCCAGCGCAATCTCGCGCTGAGCGTCCTGGCGGTGATCGATGCCGGGATGGGCGCCAAAGATGCGGCCGACAAGATTATCCCTGGCGCCCTCCCGGCCTGGATTCTCGATCTTGATACTCGGGCAGTGCCGAACCTGTTCTTGGTTGAGTCGACGTATGCTCTGACCCAGGCGAAGACGGTCTATCCCGTTACCTCGAGTGCGTTGGGCTTTTGCGTCGTATCCGGCAAAGTGGTAACTTCCGCGGAAGTGCTGGAGCCGTGGAGATACGATGCAGAGTTTCTGGGGGCGGTCAAATCAGGGGCGGCCAAACTGGCGAAAAAGAGCCTGGAGATTCAACTCCGGCCCGTGAGCAAGGGCGGAACTTCTCTCCAGCTAAGCGCCGGAGATTTTACGGTCGAAGCGCGCGGAACGCCCGAGCAGGAGCAGGTCACCGCCATCGCCAGCGGCCATGGGCAGGTGCAGGTTTTGCGCCGCGCCTCGCCCTCTTCGCTGGCGGTGCTGACGCTGCGGGCGCCGTCTTCGCCTCCGGGACTGGCCGTGGCGCCGGCCGCCGTCGCCGCGCAGGAGAAATGGGAACAGGTTGCCGTCTTCCGACTGCGGGTTGACCCGGTAACCGGGGACCGGCGCGTGGACACGCTGCAGCTAGGAGCCCGCCGGGAGGGCAACGGCATCCGCCTTGCTCAACCTGTGGATGCGGCGGTGTTCGGATCTCCCATCATGACTCCGGATGGGGCCATCGGGCTGGTGCAGGACGAGCAGTCGGGTGCGTTCCTGCCCAAGGACCTTTTGGAGTCCCCGCCCCAAGCAGGGCACTAGCGCCGAAGCGCGTGCAGCCAGTGGCTGTGCATTGCAAACCAAGCAAGCACGCCCAGCCCCGCGATGACCAGCAGGCTAGCCGCCAGGATGGCCAGGAATCGGCGGCGAGGCTTTTTCACGGCAGGGGGAGCCTTGCTCATTCGGGCCATCGCGAGGCCGATATTGTCGTGGCCGCCGGCAGCCAGCGCCAAATCCAGGAGCGTTTGAGCAGCCATCTCCACGGTCAATTCGAGGTTGGCCGCGGCTGCCTCCATTTCCTGCTCCGGGACGAAGCCCCACAGACCGTCGGAGCACAGCAGCAGGCTGTCGCCGTCCTGCAGCGGAACCATCTCGATATCGATCTCCACCTCCGGCTGATGGCCAAGGCTGCGCGTCAGTGCCGAGGCATCGGGATGATGGCGAGCCTGTTCCGGGGTAATCAGGTTCTGGCTGAGCAGGGCTTGCACGGCGGAGTGGTCGTTGGTGATGCGGTTCAATTGGCCGGCGCGCGCCAGATAGGCGCGGCTGTCGCCGACATGGGCAATCCAGGCCCGGGTTCCGCTCGCATCCTGGGTCAGCAAGGCAAGCACGACCGTGGAGCCCATCTGCCGATACAGCGACCCGGGCGAATTGGCAGCGGTTGCAATATTCGTATTGGCGCTCGCCGAGGCCTCGCGGATGGCCTGCTCGGGCGGGTAGTCCGGGGGCCGGCTGCCGAGATATTCGAGAAAAGTCTCCACCGCGATGCGCGATGCGGTGGCTCCGCCCTGGTATCCGCCCATGCCGTCGGCCACGATCAGGAGCTCTCCCAGGGGAATGGATGCGCGCCGAACGTTATCCTGGTTTTCTTCGCGCACCTTGCCCCGGTCGCAGGCCTCGGAGAACGCAATGACCAATGGCTCGGGGGGAGATATCTCGCTCATGGTTGAACCTTGCCTCAAAGCCAAAACCGGCGCCTGCATTGGTCGAAGAAAAGGCGATCGGGTCGCATCGGCGCCAACTTCGAGCAATCCTGACCTTGCCGCCACTGCAATCACTGTTGATCGTTGTCGCGCTTGCGCAGAATCGCCATGACTCCTATCGCCAGTAAGGCCAGCATCCCGCTCATTATCGCCATCGAGTCGCGGAACCGGTGGCGATAGCTGACGGCGTGGGCCGTTGGATGGACGCGCGGATACTGTTCGCCTGCAACGGCCCTGCAGGTCTGTTCCGTCCCGCTGCTGTCTTTGACGGTGATGATGTACTTCGGTATGTTGCCTTCCGCGGGGTCGCCCACGATGTTGAGCCAGGGACTGCCCACGCCGGGATTGGGCAGAGCCGAGCCTGGCATGGCCGGAAGCGCTTGCTTGTCCGGTTCCAAAGTGCAGGAAATATCGGGAGTCGGCTTTGGCGTACCCCACTCCGGCGATTCGGCCTCGTGGAGAAGATTGGCCTCAAAGGCCCAGCGGGAAGGAATTGCCAAGCTGAGAATCTGGCCGGCTTTGGGCATCTGGTAAATGGGGCGCATGCCTCCGCCCAGGGCGATGATCGGCAGCAGAACGACTGGGAGCAGCGCGATAGCGCTCTCCGTGGTGCGAGAGAGCGCCGAAACGCACAGCCCCAGCCCAGCCCCGATCATGGCGGACATCAGCAGGACCAGGAAGTCGGAGAGGAAGTTGCTATGCAGCCCGCAGATCAGGTAGACAATGCCCAGCATGGCGCCGCATTGGAAGATGCACAGAGCCAGGAGCACGGCGAACTTCGAGAACACGTAGGAGGTCAGCTTCAGCGTGACCATTCGCTCGCGTTTGTAAATGGTCCATTCGCCCACAACGTCGCGGGCGGCGTTGTTGCAGCCGAACCAGACGGCCGCCACCACCATAAGAAAATGGACGACGGGGAGTTTCAAGGCCAGGTCGCCGAAATCGCGCGCTGAGGCCGCAGCCGCCTTGAGCGGGTAATTGACCAGCACGACAAGTATGGCAAACAGAGGCGCCTGGGCCAGCAGCACGGCGGTCTGAGCCCGGTCTCGAAGCTTGACGTAGATGTTCCGGCGCACCAGCGCGGACCATTGCTGCAGGCCGAATTGGCGGCGCGGCTTTTCTTCCCCGGTCTTGTCCTGGGAGGCGGGCTGCTTTCCCGAGCGGTTGGCGACAAACTCCCTCTGGTAGCGGGAAGCCTGATACCTCTGCTGCCAGGTCTGGGTCCGGACATGCTCGGGGACGGTGTTCATGCCGGAAAACAGCATCTCCGGGTTGAGATCCTGCTGGCCGGGAAGGGGCGCGCCGGTGGTGGCAGGGTTGAAGAACTGGATCGAATCCGGGTAGGCCGGCCCGAAGAAGACCATTGCGCCCGGACTGTCTCCCTTGTCCCGCGAGATCATGATCAGGTCGTCGAACTGCTTATAGACCTTGAGGCTGGGCTGGTGGATGGTGGTGATGATGGTCTTTCCGGTCTTGGAGAGTCCTTTGAGCAGGTCCACTACCGACTCGGCGTCGTAGGAAGACAGGCCCGAAGTGGGTTCATCCAGAAACAGCACGGGGGTGTCGGTGATGAGTTCCAGCGCGATGTTGACGCGCTTGCGCTGGCCGCCGCTCAGTGTTTTTCGTTCCGGCGATCCGATGACGGTATCAATCTTGTCCGGAATACCCAAATCCTTGAGCACTTTTTCAGTGCGCGCCTCGATCTCATGGTCGGTCAGATCGGTCCGCAGGCGGGCCGAGAAGTGCAGCGCCTGGCGCACCGTCAGCTGGGGATGCACGATGTCGTCCTGCGGCACATAGCCCATCTGTTGGCGAAACCGGTCGTAATACCGGTAAAGGTTGGCTCCGTTGAACAGCACCGTGCCGGCCACTGGCCGGGTGTAGCCGTTGAGCGCCTTGAGCAGCGTGGTTTTGCCGGCGCCCGCCGGACCCATCAGAGCCACCAATTCCGAGGGGAAGACGGTGAGCGAGACCGGATCCAGCAGGCGCTTGCCACTGGGCGCGTTGACGGCGACGCTGTCGGCCTCGATGGTGACGTTGCCGTAATACTCCCGCCGCGCCAACTCCCCGCCTTCCAACAGTTGAAAGCGAAAGCTTCCCAGGCCGATCTCCTGGCCCGGCCGGACCAGCATCTTGCCGGTGATGCGAATGCCGTCGACGTAGGTGCCGTTGCGGGAATTCAAGTCCTCGACGAGAATGCCCTGGGGAGCGCGGGTGAGCCGGGCGTGCCGCCAGGAAACCATGGGAAACGCAAGCGGAACGTCGCACTGCGGATCGCGTCCGATCTCCATCGAGTTGCCGCGGAATGGAACGGTGGTGAACGCCGCCTCGCCGATCTCTACCGTGTGTTCCTGAGACAGCAGCCGGGAGGCGGCAATCTTGTAGGACCCCAGGAACACCACGTCGGAGGGGTCCAACACCGCGCGCTGGATGCGATTGTTCAGTTCTCCGATCGCCGTTCCATTGCGCGAATTCCGGTCCTCCAGGATGTATTGGCCGTTCTCGATGGTAATGACGGCGTGATTCCAGGAGACGATGGGCAAGTCGATTTTGACGCTTGATTCCGGCGACCGCCCGATGGTGATTTGCGCCGCGCGGGCACTTGGTCCGGGGGACAGAGTGGTGTGGGCGCGCATCGCACCGCCATCGGAAGACTCTTTGGCGGCAGCGGGCCATGGCATGTCTACCCGGCCACTGAGGGACACGCGGGTCTCATAGGGAATCCAGACCGGCTCTCCGGGCGTAAGCCTCTTGCCATTCACAAAGGTGCCGTTGGTCGAGCCCAGATCTTCCACCGTGAATCCAGCGCCCTTTCGGCTCAACCGGCAATGGCGGCCGGAAACGGTGGGTTCAGCCACGCGCAGGTCGCTGGCAGGCCCGCTTCCGATTACCCAGGAATCTTGCGTTCGCGAATCGTTTGGGCACATAAAAAGTCGGCACTCTGAGAGTGCTCACACTCTAACATGCGAGGTTTGATCGGGAGGAGAAAAAAACGCCCGCCTGAACCGGCGCGGAATCCTGCGGCCAGACCATTCGCCTTTGGAACAGGAGACCGTCAAGCATTGGCGATGAACCAGGTCAGTTCGCCAAAGAAGAGCCTTCCGCCAATTCGGCCTGATGGACGCGTGTCAGGCCTTCCTGCGCCCGCGCATTTCCGGAGTCGCAAGCAAGCACCGACTCAAATTGCCTCGAAGCGTCCTTGTACTTGCCTCGAGCCAAGCTTTTCTCGGCCTGTTCAATTTGTCCGCCGAGTTGGCTTTGGTCCAGATCGCACTTGCTATTGCTATTTGGCTGCGCCGTAGGTTTTTGTGGAGGTTCCTTGGGTTTTGGTGGTTCCTCTTTGCTCTGCGATGGAGCCTGGGGCCGGGTGTCCTGCCTTGGTTGGGCCTTCTGCGCGGGCGGCTGGGGCAAGGGCTTCGAATGGGCCGGTTGGACGGATTGCGTAACTTGGGTAGGCGGCTGCTGGGGAGTGGGCGCAACCGCCGTCGCTGGCTCAACGTCGGCTTGCGCCGTAGTCGAGGCGGTTGAGGGCTCCTTGGCGCCGAAGGGATGCAAGACCCAGATGGCCGCCAGGAGCAGTACCGCGGCGGTCGCTCCCACGGTCAGCCAGAGCATTCCCGAGCGGCGTTGCTGGGCGGCATCGGCGAAACCCCGCGGCGAGGCACCTCCCGAGTCCGCTCGCGCCTCCCGATTCGCCTCTGCGCCGTCAAGCGGACCGCCGAATGCCGGAGCAACCGGCTCCTCCGGGTAGGCTTCAGAGAAAACCTCCGGACCCTTCTGCTCGATAAACCAGGCGACAACCCTTTCGTCGAAGGACCGGGTCGTCTGGTCGTCCCGTCCGCGCCACAGCAGTTCCCGAAATCCCTTTTCGGAGACATCCCCCATGGAAAAGCCGGCCATATCCTCCAGGACCTTGGCCACGCTTTCCGTGATCAGGATTTGTCCCGGCGCAGCGTGCTCCAGGACGTGGGGAACTGTGCGTTCGGCTGCCGCTCCAAGAGACTCATCCGGGTGCTGAACCAGAACCGCGAGGGCCGTTTCCCTGAGACTACTTGTCTCAGAGAACCCCTGAGCGGCCCACAGGAGACGCCTTGCTGCAAGGATACCGGTTTGAAGAGCCGGGAAACGAGCGAGGAAAACCTGCCCGTGAGTCTCGACCTGGACCCCTCCGGCGGCCGCAATCAGGTCCGTGGTCAGGCAAGCCGCCGGATCCATATTCTCCCGGAAAGCAGGGGCGGATTCGCCGGCCTCACCTACCGCCCACAGCCTGACGTACAGAGAAACACCGGTGGCGGGAGCGTTGCTGATCGCCACGGTAGGAGCTTGGGCTTCTGCCTGGTCGGGCATTCGAGATTGCTTCCACGCGGCCATCTTCTCTAGTAAGGCCACTTTACAGGTTCCGCCTCGTCGCTGCGGGAAATTAATTGCAACGGCTCACGGGAAGTGGTAGGTTATCAGAAAACGTGACCGGTCGTAAACTTTTGTTTGCAGTGTTCCGGAGTCTTCTCCCCCAAGCGACGCCGGAAACGCTGAGTACCGTGTTCGGTGAGAACTCTTGCCTATGCAACAGGGTGCTGCGCGGCAGAGTGGTTGCGTGTGTGTAGGCTGCATTTCCGGGGAAATCATGAAATCGCGCTTTGTTGTGCACGCTGGAAAAGTCTTGCGGGGTTCTCGGATCTGGGCTCTCGCGCTCTCATTCATTTGCCTGGGATGGTTTGGCTCTCCATCCCTGGCGAAAGAGCCTTCGTTGGTGGCCATCGAGCTTTACGATGGATCGAACGGCGCCTCCTATGTGCAACTTACCGACGTGCTGATCAATAGCAGGGCGGAGCTGCGCGAGTGCCCCCAGTGCCTCACGGCGCCAATCGACAGGTCCGCTTACGGCAAGCTGGATAAGCTGACCATGGGCCCTGGCGGTGTGCTGGAGCGAGGCGCGGACGGGATTCTCCGCTACAGCGTGAACCACGGCTCAGCCACTATCGTTGTGCCGTTCAATGTGAAATTCGAGCACAGCGGAGGTTATTCGGCGTCGGAGCTGGCGGATTTGGCCGTGTTGAGGGCGACGCCGATCGGTTCGAGCGGCGGCGCGGCGCCTCCTATAAAGAGGGGCGTTACGCTGGTTTTCGTGGCCGCTCCCGATACTGAGCTGGCCGAGTACCTTCGTGCGCAGAGAGCCGCCGATGTTCCGGGCTGGCAGAGCTACCTGGCCAAGTACCCGGGAGCGTCGCATTCCGCCGATGCAAAGTCGGCTCTGGCTTCGTTGTTTGTCGGTGCCGGCGAGGCGGCTTTGAGCGCCTACGATAAGTCCGCTGCCACCCCATCTCCATCCTATTCCGACCTGAAGACCGCCAAGAGCCAGGCAGATCAGGCGCACGCCCTGGTGCCGGGCGCGGGGCTACCGGCGGTGGTCAAACTCGACGGGGAGATTCGCCGCAGACTCACTGCAATTACCGACACCGGGCGCGGGGAACTCAATGCCTACCATGCGGCTCTGGATTCCCACACAGCGGGACTTGCCCACCTGCAAAATGCCAAGAAGTACGCCGAGATCGCCGGTGGCATCGATTCCTACTTCCCGGCCTTCCAGACGCTTCAGGGAGACATCCTCCAGGACAGCAACAAGTTCCAGTCCTCGCTGCGCATGGCGGAGTCGGCACGGGACGTGAAGCAGTTCGACCAGGCATTGACATTCGTGCTTCCCTACCGAGCGTTTTTCGAGGAAGAACCGCGCGTTGCCGCCATCATCGATGCCGACTACAGCTATCACTTCGGCAAAGGCAAGCAGGCCGAAGTCGCGCCGGACTGGGCGGTCGCCATCCGGGAATACGAGAAGGCGGGAACCGTGAAAGACACCGCCGAAGCGCGGGACTCGCTGAAGAATGCGCGAGAACAAATGGTAGTTGTTCAGGACAAGGCGGCCGCCGACAAGGCACTGGAGAGCAGCAAGGACTACGAGCAGACGCACGACATAGTCCGGGCTTACGAAGTGCTTTCCAATCTTCCCCCAACCCAGCGGGTGCTGGTTGCCGACGACATTGAAAGGCTGAAGCCGGCCTATATCCAGAGTTCGTCCCAGGCTGCCAAGGACCTCCGCCAGGCCCACGAACCGATTCGCGGACTCGCCGACGAGATCGGGCTTGAAAAGGCATACTCCTACTTGCAGCGGGCTTACGAGCTCAGCGGCAACGAGTCGTTTCGCGACCGGATGGATCTGCTGGGAAACGAGTTGAGCGCCTATTTTCTCGAACAGGCAAAGCACTACCTGGCAAAGCCCGCCGGTTCCGGCACGGAACTGGGTTGGATGTACCTCACCGAGGCGCGGCCTTACAAGGCATCCAATCTGGATGCGGTGCGCGATGCGATGGTTGCCGCCGAGGCCGCGCATTCGATTCGCTCCAAACTGTCGATTCGTGTTCAATTTCGCGACCAGACCTCGCAGCGCGACAGCGCGGGCTTCGCCGGACAGTTGGAAAACGCGATCATTACCGGCCTGGAGGGTTCGGGAATTCCAGTCAAAGTAGTCCGGGCGGGCGAAACCACGTCTGTGGAACCGGACTTTCAACTCGCCGGCGACGTACTGCAACACCACTTATCCGTGGAGAATATCGAGGAGGCGGTGGAATCGCACTACCGGGCCGGCGAAAAGGAAGAGCCCAGCCCGGAGTGGAACAAGGCCAATCGCGAGTACGAGAAGGCCGAAATGGAGCTGCAGACTGCGCAAACCGCTCTGCAAGGCGCGGAAGCAAAGGGCAACAAGAAAGAGGTCACGGATTTGAACAACTCGGTGCACGATGCCGAGAAGAAGGTCGAGGATGCGCACGTGCTTCTCGATTCGACGCCCCGGACCGTGACCACGGATATCGTTCGCCCCTACACCTACACCAAGAAAACCGTCAACATCGCCGGTGTGATTCAGATGCAGTTTCGCATTGGCGACTCGTTCAGTGGGCAGATGGCGGAGCTGGTTCCTATCACCAAAGAGGATCGCAAACAGTACATCTTATTGGAGAACGTCAAGCCGGAAGACACCGAAGGGGTCAAGGAATCCGGACCGATGCCGGACTCCGCCGAGTTCATCACTACGGTGGAGAATGCCGCGCTCGATGCGTTGATCGCCGCGGTGCGCAAGCGGGTGGAGGAGTTGCCGCGCAAGATTTATACCGCCGCCCACAGCCAGGAGAATGAATCGGATCTGGACGGCGCAGGTGAATCCTATCTGCGGTTTGTGAATATTACCAAGGACGACGGCTCCCCCGAACGGAAGCACGCGAATGCGTTTCTCCAGGAGCAATTCAATATGCGGCCGGTTGCGAACAGTACTCCGTAACCCGAGGCGCGGGAGCACTCTCCCATGGGCCGGTGAAGCGGGACGAAGTGGACGGCCGCCGGGTTCGCGGCCATCCAGCTTGAGCGAAGTTGAACGTACGCGAGAGGCGGGTGCGGAACGTGGATTTCCCTGACAGGACGCAGACCCCAGGAATAACCCGGATCGGCAAGTACGACGTCATCGAGGAGCTGGGGCGCGGCGGAATGGGTGTTGTCTATCGCGGCATCGATAAGCAGATCGGCCGCGAAGTGGCGATCAAGACGCTGACCGAGGGGTTTTCCGGCGATCCCGCCATGCTCTCTCGCTTCTACGATGAAGTCAGAATCCTAGGCAGGCTCAACCATCCGAACATCGTCACGGTGTACGAAGTGGGCGACGACGATGGGACTCCCTATATCGTGATGGAACGCGTCCAGGGTGAACCGCTGGATAAGCTCATCGCCTCGGGAGAGCCAATGTCGATGCCGGACCGGCTGCGAATCGTCGAAGAGGTCTGTTCGGCGCTTGGCTGCGCCCACTCCAACAAAGTAATTCATCGCGACGTGAAGCCCGCGAATATCTTCAGGCAGCCTGACGGAAAGGCCAAGCTGCTGGATTTCGGCATTGCGCGGGCCGAGAAGCGGGACTCGGTAAACAGTCTCACGCGCACCGGCCACATCATCGGCACCATCCCATACATGTCTCCGGAGCGGCTTCGCGGCGAGACCGTGGATGGCCGCTCGGACATCTTTGCCGCCGGCGTCGTCTTGTATCAGTTGGTCGCCGGGCAGCAACCGTTCAGAGGCACCGACAGCGTGCTCATGCAGAAGATTCTGCATGAGCCGCATCTTCCGCTGGCCGAGACCGGCGCGGATTGTCCGGCCGGACTCGAGTTGATTATCGACCGGGCCCTGGCCAAGGCCCCCGACGATCGTTATTCGACCGCCGAAGAGATGGCGGCGGATCTGGCTACAGTCATTGCGGATCTCAGGCAGGGACAGGTTCTGGAGCTCATGTCGGAAGCTCAGAGGCTTATCGATGCCGAGGAATTCGACCGCGCCAAGAGTGTCCTCAACCAGTCGCTCAAGATCGACAGCCGGCATGCGGGAGCAAGGGAGATGCTTGGCCAGATTCAACGGCAGCTCTCCCAGCGCAAGCAGGCAGAAAGAGCCCAGCAGATTCGCCAACAGGCCGAAAATGCCATCAGCAGCAAGAGGTTCGATCAGAGTCTCGAGGTTCTCGAAGCAGGCCGGGAATTCTTTGAGTCGAACCCCGAGTTGCTCAAGCTCAGGGAGAAAGCGCAGAAGGAAAAGGACAGGCAGGATCGCATTAACGAGTATTTGAGCCATGCGGAAGCGGCGCGCCGCAAAGGCGATTACAAGGCGGCGATCGTTTCCGCGGAGAAAGCGCTGAAGGCCGACAAGACGAACCCGAGAATTGTCGCTCTGCACAGCGCAATATCGAAAGAGGCGGAGAAGGCGCAGAGACAGGCTCAGGCGAAAGCGCTGCTCAGTTCCGCGCGCGGCGAGATCGGCTCCCGGCACTACAACGAAGCGATCGAGTTGCTCAAGCAGGCGGAGCAACTGGACCCCACCAACCCCGAACTTCCGCTTCTTCTGGGAGACGCCTCCGCCGGGCTGGAACAGGCTCGCCGGAGGGAAGCCATTGCCCGCCTCGACGAAGAAGTCGCGCTCGCCTCGAGCTATGAGCAACTTCAGCAGGTAGCCCTATCGATCGAGAAGGCAATGGTGGACATGCCCACGGAAGCGGCGTTGTTTCAGCTCAAGGTGCAAGTCGAACGGCAGCTCAAGGAGCATGAGAACCGGCGCCTGGTTGAAGAAACCGTGCAGGCCTGTCGCGACCTGGTTCCGCGCGAGGCGCTGGAATTAGTCCAGCAGGCGCGGCGGCGTTTGCCGGGGGATGAGCGGCTGCTGTCGCTGGAGGCCCTTCTTGCCGATCGCATCCGGCAGCAATCCGTGGAAGAGCGCCGGGCTGAATATCTCTTCCGGGCGCGCGAGGCCTTGGGGAAGGAGAAGTATTCCGATGCGGTCCGCATCCTGGAGTTTGCTCACGCGGAGGGCATCGCCACCGGCGAACTCCTGTCCCTGCTGGATTTTGCCCGCGGCGAGGAGCGGGAGCACCGGCGCCTGGAAAAGCTCCGCAGCGACCTGTCTCGCGCCCAGTCGTTGATCGCCGACGCGGATTTCGATGAAGCCACTGCATTCCTGGAAGAGGCGCTTCACGAGAACGATGATCCAGCCTTGCGCATGCTGCTCGATCAGGCATCGGCGGGCAACGAGGACCTTCGCCGCCAGATCGGGGCCACCTTGGCCTCCGCTGCGAACCTGGTGCAAGCTGGCAAACTGGACGAGGCCGTTCAGCTTCTCCAGATGCAGCCCAGGCCAGTGCAGCGCTCGGTTCGCGTGCAGGGGGCTCTTGCCGCCATCGAGGATCAGCGCTACCAGGCGGTTTTCCGGACCATCGGTCGAGCCTATGCCGTTTTGGGGACCGATCTCCGCGCCGGCGAGGCGCTGATTCGCCAGGCCGCGGCTGCGTCCGCCGATCCTGCCTTTTGCGCCTCGGTGGCCGATTCTTTTGTCTCCAGGAGACGTGACTTTGCCGACCGGGCGGTCGCCGAGGTCGTCCAAAAATGCAAAACTCTGCTTCGCGAAAAAGACAGGGAAGGTGCGGAAAGGATGCTCATGACAGTCTCGCGCGCCATTCCATACGCCAGTTCCCAAGTGCGGTCGGAATGGGACCGTGTGCAAAAGAAGACCTCGGCGACCACGCTGATCTCCCGCCTGCGCAGTTGAAGAGGCAAAGAGGGTACACTGGCCGTTGAAATGCGCTAACCCGAAAACACCGCGACGGAACATCTTCCTTCGTAACTCTGAGGCACAGGTCGAATCATGGACATTGAGATTGAGATTGTCGGCAGTTCGAACAAGTGGGTGTTGAATCAGCCTCTGATCCGCATCGGTCGCGGTGCCAAATGCGAGCTGGCCCTGCCTGCCAAGCAATATCCCACGGTAGCTGTGGAGCATGTTGCGCTTGAAGTTCTGCGCGAGACGGTCAGGCTGGCCGGAGGGAGCGGCTCTCCCGGCGATACCTATCTGAACGATCGGCCTGCCGCGGCCGGGACCGCGGTTCATACCGGCGATATCCTCCGCCTGGGTGCTGCGGGACCGGAACTGCGCATCCGCTTCCCGGAGCGGGAGCCGCAGAAGGTTCCGATGGGATATGAACCCACTCGGCTCATGCGCGCCGACGAAGCCCCGGTCTACGAACCTACGCGCGTTGTCTCCGTTCAAGGAGTGGGCGCGGAACCAACGGTGCGCATTCCCTCTCCGGGAGGCGCGGGCAATAAACCCCCGGCGCAACCGGCCGCGCCATCTTCCGCCGGTTCCGGCGACGCGTCCTATTCGCCTTTTACGACCTCGGGCGCCTCCCGCGCAGCCAGTGGGCCTAAGCCAGGGGAATGGCGCGACAAAAGCCAGGACCGTGGGAAACAGGAATCGGTTAGACAAACCGTGTCCGTTGCGGCGCAATCCGCCGCTGCCGCCGCCGCCGGAATCGGGAGCCCGGATATGCGCAATCTCGAAGGACGTCTGAAGACAATGCAAATCATCCTGCTGGCAAATCTGGCGATTCTCGTGGTCGTGCTGGCATGGGCCTTTCAACTGAACCGGCAGCTTTCGCAGAATCGGGACGAGTTGCGCGAGTTGCGCATGCAGGCGCAGACGGCCGTAAGTCAATTCACGCCCGAGCTGGATGCGAAGTTGGGAGGGTTCGACAAGCGCATGAGCGGCCTGGACGACGAGCTCAAAGCCGGCGAAGAGCACATGGAAAACGGTATAGCCGTGAGGATGAAGCTGGCCCAGGACCAACTGTTCACCAACCTTGACGCCAAGATGAAGTCCACCGAAGAACGCATGGTGAATCGCATGGACACAGAGATTCCCAGCATGCTGGACAAGTACATCAACAAGAAGCTCACGGAGTTGAAGCACTAGGATTATCCCCATCGGCGCTCAGATACTCACTGCCATCGAATCGCCATCCGGCGGAAAGCGGACACAGGTCCAGTAGAAAGGGCGGGGACGGGAATGCCCAACAGGCGCGCGGGACGGTTTGATTGGCCATGGGAGTGTTTCGCGGCCGCGCTGGTATTCGTCTTTGGACTAACGCTGGCGGCGGCCGAGAACACGGACGCCCTCTACGGAGAGAATGGGGTCAGTCCGCAAGCGGTACGCCAGGGAGTACTCGGCAGTTGCTACTTTCACGCATCGATCGCATCCTTGGCTCAGTCCACGCCCGAGACCTTGCGCAATTCCATCAGTGCGACCCCGGGCGGAGGCTATCAGGTGCGTTTCTTCGATGGTCCGGCGGAGCAGGTGTTCGCCGAGGATGTGGAATACGGACGGGCGCACGGTTACGACAGCTCGGAGGGCAAATGGGTACTGGTGCTGATGCGGGCCTATGCGCAGCGGACCGTGCGCCTGAGCCTGGTGAATTCCATTCAGCAATCGCCCCTCATCCCCGCCATCGTCAAGCCGATAGCGCTGTCCTGGCTCGATCAATCCAGTCTCCTGCTGGTGGCCTACGATCGCACCATTCGCTCGGTCATTCAGCAGGATGGCGTCCTGGACAAGGCGGCGCTCAAAATAAAACTGGCTGACCAGTTGAAAGCCCTGGGGGTGCCGGAGATGCAGGCCGGAATGCTGGGTGGATTTCTGGATGAGCAGGGACTCTTCGATGCGCTGGCGCTGACAGTGCGGCAAAATGGCGAAGTCTTTGGCGATTACAAGGGATTGGGCCAGGGGGGAATTCCGGAAAGGGTAATGCAGGCGTTTCTGGGCCATGCCGGCACCGCGATGGTGGCCGGCGACCGGCAACTTCCAGAGCGGCTGCTGCAATTGCACTCAGGCACGCTGGCCATGGTCTCAAGCACCTGGGACAAGGTGCCGGGTGAGGATTTTCCGGAAGGCCGAGCGGATTGGTGGGTTCCCAATCACGCCTACTCAGTGCTGGACTTCGACCCCGCCTCCCAGACCGTGCGCTTGCGCAATCCCTGGGGCCGCCGTCCTGGACCGGATGGAACCTTCAAGCTCCCGCTCGCGATTTTTCTCCGCGCCTACCAGATCTATTTTCACGCCGAATCGGGAGCGCCATAAGTCCGGTGGCCGCATACTGCGTCAAATCGACTTTGCAGCCCAATTCGTTGCAACGGGGTCCAGCCGATTTGCGCCGCGATCAATCGGTTCTCCAGTTGCTGTAGAGGGAAACCACTGCTGCCAAATGGCTTTCTCCTTAGAGCATGTTTGGCTCTGTTGATCTATGCGCACAGCCGGAACGAGGATCGGATGACCGCACAGGGCGATATGCTTGCAGCGTCTTTTACGCCGTGTTCGCAGGTGGTGCAATAGCAATCACGGGTGAATTGCGGGTGGGCGTTTTTCTATAATTTGTATCTAACTTCTTTAGAATGTGGTGGCCAGAGACGGGATTGAACCGCCGACGCCGGCCTTTTCAGGGCCGCGCTCTACCACTGAGCTATCTGGCCTCAGTGCAAACCTCTTTGAGTTGCAATCCCTGCGCGGATTCCGGCGGCGCCGGAGAAGGTGGGCGGGTCCACGAACAGTGCGCTGCAACAACTGGTTTCAGTATACCAACTCCCAAACTCGCAAGCCAAACCCCGCCAATTCCTCCCGGCTCCCACTGCTGCTCTACACTGGAAAACACCATGCACCGTCTCGCCCGCTTCCTCGTCTGCCTCGCCCTTGCCACCGCAATCAGCCTCCCTGCCCAGTCCTCCACGGCCGAGTTGCGCGCCGCCCTCGCCTTCGACTCCGCCGTCAAGGCCGGTCCCTTGGCCCTTCACGCCTTCCTCGTGGACTTCCCCAAGGGCACCGACCTCCACGTCCACCTCTCCGGAGCCGTCTATGCCGAAAGCTTCATCCGCGACGCCGGCGAGGACGGCCTCTGCGTGGACCCTTCCGCCCTCAGCTTCGCCAAGCCCCCCTGCGCGGCGCCCCTGGTCCCTGCGGCCCAGGCCGCGGGCAACCAGGACCTCTACGACCGCTTGGTCAACTCCTTTTCCATGCGAAGCTTTGTCCCCAGCGCCGGCTTCAGCGGTCACGACCAGTTCTTCTCCACCTTCGGCCGTTTTGGGGGCCTCAGCAAGAGCCACACCGGGGAATGGGTCGATGAGGTTGCCAGCCGCGCTGCCGCCCAGAACCAGCAGTACCTCGAACTGATGCAGACGCCGCCCTTTACTCACGCGGCAACCATCGCTCACGAGATCGGCTGGAATTCAGACCTGCCGAGTCTGCGACAGAAACTCCTCGATCGCGGCCTGCGCGATGAGGTCGCCTCCGACCGTGAAGACGTCCGTACCGCCGAAGTCCAGCGCCGCCAGATGGAGCACTGCTCAACTCCCCAGGCTGCCTCTGCCTGCCAGGTCGAAATCCGCTACATCTACCAGGTCCTGCGCGGTTTCCCGCCCGAGCAGGTCTTCGCGCAAACGCTCCTCGGCTTTGAGACTATTCAAGCCACTCTCGACGCCCGCGAGCCCGGCTTCGTCGGCATCAACTTCGTCATGCCCGAAGACGGCTTCATCTCCATGCGCGATTACACCCTGCAGATGAAGATGCTCGACTACCTTCACTCCGTCTATCCCCAGGTTCCCATCAGCCTGCATGCTGGCGAGCTGGCTCCCGGCCTGGTCCCCCCCGAGGGCCTCCGCTTCCACGTCCGCCAGGCCGTCGAGCTGGGCCACGCTCAGCGCATCGGCCACGGCGTCGATGTCATGTACGAGGACAACGCCCCCGCCCTGCTCAAGGAGATGGCCAAAAAGCACGTGATGGTCGAGATCAACCTCAGCTCGAACGAAGGCATTCTCGGCATCAAGGGCGCCGACCACCCCTTCCCTCTCTACCGCGCCGCGCACGTCCCCGTCGCCCTCTCTACCGACGACGAAGGCGTCAGCCGCATCGACATTACCCGCGAGTACGTCCGCGCCGCCCTCGACTACCACCTCACCTATCAGGACCTCAAAGAGCTCGCACGCACCGGTATGGAACACAATTTCCTCCCTGGCGCCAGCCTTTGGGCCATGCGGGACGTCTTCACCACCCCCGCCGCCCCCTGCAAGGCCCAGCCCCTCGGCCAGAAGAATCCAACTCCCGCCTGCAAGTCATTCCTGGACAACAGCGAAAAGGCCTCCGCCCAGTGGGAACTGGAGCGTCGGCTCCGGGCCTTCGAGGCCCGACAGTGATTACCGTCCGATGAGCCACAAATGTGAGTACCGCAGCCTCGACCTAGCCTTATTGCCCCAAAACCGGGGTAGAATTGCCGACGCTTCTCGACGTTGCTGTGCGACGAGTTTGGAACTCGGGGGAAGCCAATTCAAATGCCACCTTCCGCAAAGAATCGTTCCGTCTTACACTCACCCCATGGACAACGAACGTATCCGCGAGATCTGCCTGGCGCTCCCGCACGTCTCGGAGACCCTCAACTGGGGCCATCACCTCGTCTACTGGGTCGGAGATCGGGACATCGGCGGCAAGATGTTCGCCATGACCGACCTCGACGGCACCGGAATCGGTGTACTGTGGTTCCACTGCGGCCCCGAGCGCTTCCACGAATTGCTGGAGAACGACGGCATCTGCGCCGCGCCGCACCTGGCAAGAGCCTTCTGGGTAGCGGTGGAGCGCTGGGACGCCCTTCGACCGCGCGAGATCGAAGACGAACTCCGCCGGGCCCATGCCCTGATCTACGAGAAACTCCCCAAACGCACCAAGGCCGTCCTCGCTCTCCCGGACAAAGAGCGCGCCACCCTCATCCGGGAACGCAAAAAGTTGCTCGCTGTCCGAGCCTCAGCCGGGACCCGACTCAAGGCAGGTGCAAAGGGCAGAAACCGATAAGCCGGCGGGAACCGCTTCCGCCGCGTCCTCGTATCCTTTGAAGAGAACCTCTGGGCATTGAAAACCTCCGGACTCAAGCCCGTCCAGATTTGGAGCCAAGAATGAAGTTCCTCCTGTGGTGCATTCTCCTGGTCCTGTGCTGGCCTCTTGCCTTGTTAGCCTTGGCGATCTACCCGCTGGTTTGGCTGCTTCTCATTCCGTTTCGCATCGTTGGAATCGCGGTTGGCGGCGTGCTGGAACTGGTCAGCGCCATCGTCTTTCTTCCCGCGCGGCTCATCCGCGCCATTTGATCGTTTGACAAGCGGAACGATTCCCATCCCGGACCTCGTCTAAGCCATTTTTCCTCCTCTGGCACCAGTTCCTCCTTCCCAAGACATTCCTTGAACGCGGCCCCTGCACATCTCCTACACTTACGATTGTCAGGGAATCGAAAGGATTGGAAACCTCTGCAAAGTGCCAGCCCCACCGAAGCCTGCCTTCAGGCACAGGTTGTGCGCCGATTGGTCACACTCTGTTTCGGCGCCGCTCTGGCCCTGCTGGCCTCGTCAGCGTGCGCAGCGGATGAAACCTTCCCGGTGGTTCACAACGACCCCATCTCCATCCGCATTCTCGACGGCAGGGACGGCCATCCCGTCGCCCATGCCCGCCTCATCCTGGTTGCGGGTTATACCCAGCGCGACTTTCAGCTTGAGATGTGGCGCCAGGAAGCCCTCAGCGACGATCATGGCCAGGCCCGGCTGCCGAACGCGCTGGCGAATCTCCCCTTCCTCCAGATCGCGGTAGCCAAGAATCATCTCTGCCTAGCCAATTCCCACGGGAACACTTTCAGCGTGGATCGTATTCGCCGCGACGGCCTCAGCACGCCCAACCGCTGCGGCACGGTCACCGTCGAGGATGCTCCAGGGGTCTTCACCGTCTTCGTCAAAGGCAAAAGCAAAAGCAAAAAGGCGTCTGAAAGGACCGATGCCGCCCCAGTTGCTCCGGCTCCAACTCCCGCTCATGCCTCTGCGCCGGTCCTTGCCAGCGCCCCGTCGCCGGCCGTGCCCCGCGCCGCGGCTCCCTCCCAAGCCATCGTCGCGGCTTCTGCTCAAGCTCCCGCCTCAACTCCGGCACTGACGCCCGGGACACCCGCGGCCGGCGCAGGAGCTTCGGCCCTGCCTCTTGCCGCAGCAATTCCAGCTCCCGCGCCGGTTGCAGCGCCTCCCGCCAAACCTGTGCCCAATTCCGCTCCCGTCCCATCCTTCACTCCGCTCCCCACACCCAGTCCATCGGCTGCTCCAGCCCGCCATCCCGGCTCCACGGCCGCTCGTACTGCTCCTCCAGCCACGGGCAAGCCGCGCGCCGGGACACCTGCCGTGTCCCGCCCGTCGGCTGCCGCGATCAGGACCGCGGCCTCAAGCTCGCGGCGGGCCAAGCGGGTAGCTCTAACCGCTGCTCAGGCCAAGACCGCGGCTCCGCCAGATGCACCCGCCAACAACTCAGACGCTGTCTCGCCGCCCGCCAAACCCGGGGCCTCGCACGTCTCCCTGACCCTACCGTCAACCGCCTCCTGTCCCCCATCGGGGAAGCAATAGCGTGCTTGCTGGAATTGTCTCCGCCTCCTCCGCCTCCACTGAAAGCACATCCCGCAAACTCGTCCCCAACCGCTTTTCTCAACGCTTGCTCGCTGCTTCTGCTTTTCCGCATTTCCAAGCCTCCACATCTGTGCCACGCTCGACATCCCTTCCAGGATTGCTTTAGCTTGACCCTATGGCAGGTGTCTCGTTGCTCTTGGAGGGAAAGGTTGCCCTCGTAACCGGTGGCTCCCGCGGCATTGGCGCCGCGACGGTGCGCCTGTTTGCCGAAGCGGGGGCGCGAGTGGCATTCAGTTACCGCCGGGCGCGGCAGCAGGCCGAAACGTTGGCCTCCGAGTGCGGCGGTACAGGCCGATGCGTGGCCCTGGAGCAGGACCTGAGTACCCCCGCCGACGGTCATGCCTTGGTAGCGTCGGCGGTGCGCGCTCTGGGAAGGCTTGACGTGCTGGTGGCCAATCACGGTATCTGGCCGGCGGAGGATGCGCCCATCGCAGAGATGCCCGAAGCGCAGTGGCGGCGCACGCTGGCCGTCAATCTCGACTCGGTCTTCGGGCTCGTGCAGGCTGCCGTTGCCCAATTCGACCGCCAGGCGCCCAATAACCGGCCTAATGCACCGGTCGGCCACATCGTGCTCATCGGTTCTACCGCCGGCCAGCGCGGCGAGGCTAACCACGCCGACTATGCCGTGACCAAAGGCGCTCTCATCAGTCTGACCAAGAGCCTCTCCAGCGAATTGGCGCCCAGGGGAATCCGCGTAAACTGCGTGGCGCCCGGCTGGGTTGTGACCGACATGTCCGCGCCCGCTTTGGGCGATCCTGAGCTGGGGCCGAAGATTGCCTCCGGAATTCCCATCGGCCGTCCCGCAATTCCGTGGGAGATCGCCGGGCCCGTGCTCTTTTTGTGTACCCCGCTGGCCGGTTTCATCTCCGGCGAAGTGCTCAACGTGAATGGCGGCGCGGTGCTGGCTGGATAGACGATTGGAAGGAGAAGAAGATCATGCGCAGAGTCTTGCAGCTATCGCTGGCCGTGTTGATGCTGGCCTCGCCGCTCACCACCCGCACACAATCCGCCGACGATGCCGGCGCGAAGAACGCGAAGCAGGCGCGCGCGGCCCTCGACGCCATGGTGCAGGCACTGGGCGGCGCCGCCTGGCTCAACATGAAGAACCAGATGCGGGAGGGCCACCTGGCCGGATTTGACCACGGACAGCCCGACGAAGGAACCACTCTCTACTGGGAATTCCACGCCTGGCCGGACCAGGACCGCATCGAATACACCAAGCACCGCGACGTGGTCCAGTTTTACCTCGGCCGCCAGGGCTGGGAGGTCACCTATCGCGGCAAGAAGGCTCTGCCCCAAGAGCAGGTGGACGACTACCTTCGCCGCCGCGACCACTCCATTGAGACCGCAATCAAGTCCTGGCTGAACGATCCCCGCACCATCCTGGTCTATGAGGGCCAGCGCCTGGCCGAGCGCCACCTCGCCGATCAGGTGACCCTCATTTCCACGCAGAACGAGGCCGTCACCATCCAGATGGACACGCAAACCCACCTGCCGCTCCGCCGCACCTTTGAGTGGCGCGACCCGGTGTACAAAAACAAGAACATCGACGCCGAGGAGTACGACGACTACCACACCTTCGACGGCATTCCTACCCCGTTTACCATCACGCGCTTCAAGAACGAGGACATCGTCCGCCAGTACTTCCTGTCCAAGGTGACCTACAACCAGCAGTTGCCGCCGGATTTCTGGAGTGTGGACGCAGCCGATCGCCGCATCAAGAAATAGCCGCACAGACGACAGATGACAGCAAACGGCGGGCCCTTTCGATTTGGCGGCAGAATCGCCCTGACCTTCAAATGCCACTGGCGACCACCGTCTGTCATCTGTAATCTGTCATCTGTAACCTGTCTGTCCTATGCGGGCTTGTTTATAATCCTCACGAGTGCGATGCGGCCAGCCCCATTCGCTCTCCGGAGCCAGAGAATGACTTTAGATATCCAGCAGATCCTGGGTTTCCTCCCGCATCGCTACCCGTTTCTGCTGATCGACAGGATCGTCGAGTTCGAGCCCACCAAGCGGCTGGTGGCCATCAAGAATGTAACCATCAACGAGCCATTTTTCCAGGGCCACTTCCCCGGCCATCCCATCATGCCCGGCGTGCTGGTGGTCGAGGCCATGGCCCAGGCCGGCGGTATTATCATGCTGGCCGAGATACCCGACCGCGAGAAGAAGCTGGTGGTCTTCACCGGCATCGAGCGCGCCAAGTTTCGCAGGCCGGTGACGCCAGGCGACCAACTCCGCATCGAGGTGGACGTTCTCTCCTTCAAGCTTCGCGCCGGGCGCATCGAGGGCAAGGCGTATGTGGACGGCAAGCTGGCCTGCCAGGCCACACTCACCTGCCAGGTGGTGCCCCGCGTCCGCGAACACCATCCCGCTTCGGAGGAGCCGCCACACGCACCGGAAGCGGGGATCGCGGAGTGAGCGTTCATCCCAGCGCCGTCATCGCCGCTGGAGCTCAAGTTCCAGACTCCTGCACCATCGGCCCTTTCTCGACCATCGGTCCTGAGGTGGTGCTGGGCGAGCATTGCATCCTCATCTCCCACGTAGTGCTCGACGGCCGCACCCGCATCGGCGCCCGCAACGTCTTTCATCCCTTCTGCGCCATTGGCGTAGCTCCCCAGGATCTCAAGTACGGCGGCGAACCCACTGAAACCGTCATCGGCGACGACAACACCATTCGCGAAATCGTGACCATCAGCCGGGGCACCGTGGGCGGCGGCGGCATTACCCGCATCGGCTCGCACAACTTGCTCATGACCTGCGCCCATATCGGCCACGACAGCCATATCGGCAGCCATTGCATCCTGGCCAACGCCGCCACCCTCGCCGGTCACGTCGTCATCGAGGACCATGTCACACTGGGCGCCTTCTGCCCTGTCCACCAGCATTGCGTCGTCGGCCAATACGCCTTCGTCGGCGGCGGCACCATCGTGACCCAGGATGTGCTGCCCTTCTCGCTGACCTCTTCGCGGCGCGAAAACAAGGCCTTCGGCATCAACAAAATCGGCCTCCAGCGGCGCGGCTTTTCTCCGGAGCGGCTGCAATCATTGCAGAAAGCCTTCCGCCTGCTCCTAACCGCCAAACTGAACACCACCCAAGCCCTGCAGAAGATCAAGCAGCTCGAAGGCGAGGACGCGAAGATCGTCGCCGACTTCCTCGATCGCAGTCAGCGCGGGGTCATCAAGTAGCCATGAAGCTCGGCCTCATTGCCGGAAACGGCCGCTTTCCTTTCCTGCTCCTGGACGCCGCGCGCGCCCAGGGCTTCGCCGTGGTCGTCGCCGCCATTCGCGAGGAAACCGACCCGGAGATCGACCGTCGCGCTGCCTCGGATGAGCGAATTACAGTCCACTGGCTCTCGCTCGGCGAGCTCTCGCGCCTCATCGAGACCTTCCACAAGGAAGGCGTCTCCAAGGCCGTCATGGCCGGCCAGGTCAAGCACAAGCAGATCTTTTCCTCGATCCGCCCCGATTGGCGCTTGGCCAGGCTGCTGCTTAATCTGCGCACCCGCTCGACTGACATGCTGTTGGGCGCGGTCGCCAAGGTGCTGGCCGACGAAGGCATCGAGCTAATCGGTTCCACCGCCTTCCTGGAGCCGCTGCTGGCCCAGCAGGGCGGGCTCACCGAGAGCGTGGCCGGTGGGCGCGCCCCAGATGGCGACGAGCGCAAGAACATCGAGTACGGCTTGGAAGTTGCCCGCGCCTTGGCTGGCTTCGATATCGGCCAGACCGTGGTCGTTGCCGCCCAGGCCTGCGTGGCCGTCGAGGCCATGGAAGGCACCGACGCAACCATCGAGCGCGCCGGACAACTGATGCGCTCGCTCGGAGCCGATGACGCCTCCACACTCGAACGCCGCCTCACCGTCGTCAAGGTCGCCAAGCCCAATCAGGATATGCGCTTCGACGTCCCCGTTATCGGCATCGCCACCGTGGAGGCCATGATCCGCGCCGGCGCCAGTTGCCTTTCCGTCGAGGCCGGACGTACCCTTTTATTTGACCGCGACTCCCTGCTGGAACGAGCCGCTCAGGCTGGAATTGCCATCGTGGCAACCCCGCGCTGAGGCTGACTGTCGCCTGGCATATTTCGAGAGTCCAGTTCAACTCATTCCCCATCGAATCATCTGGAGGTTCCTCGTGAGAAAGCCCCTTCTTTTCGTTCTCGGCGCGGCTCTTGTCCTCGCCGTCGCCTATATCGCCGTCCACGCCGCCGGGCAATCGGATCAGATCATGCCCACCGTCGGCCAGGTCGCGCCCACCTTTAGCCTTCCCTCCCAGGACGGCACGCAAATCTCGCTCGACAGCTTCCGCGGCAAATGGGTGGTCCTCTACTTCTATCCCAAGGACATGACCACGGGCTGCACCATTGAAGCTCACAACTTCCAGCGCGATCAGGCCAAGTTCGATGCCGTGAACGCCGTCATCCTCGGCGTCAGCGTGGACACGCCCGACAGCCACAAGCAGTTCTGCGCCAAGGAAGGCCTCACCTTCCGCATGCTCGCCGACCCGGAACATAAAGTCGTGGACGCCTACGGCTCGCTCGGCCACTTCGGCCCCATGACCATCGCCAGCCGCAACACCTTCCTCATCGATCCGAAGGGCAAGATCGTCAAGGAGTGGACCAAGGTCGAAGTTCAGCACCACTCCGAGGAAGTGCTGGCCGCGATCGAGGAGTTGAAGAAGTAGACAGATCGAAGTCAGTGAATCTCAGCGGCCTCGGCAACGGGGCCGCTGAGCTTTTTCCCTGGAAGGCGGAGCCGCTACACTTGCCAGGGAGGTTCCCGTGCCCACTCAGCTCGCCCAGACGTTCCGAGCGGAATTGAACGCCATGCAAGCCGCGTTGCTTGCCCTTCCCCCTGCGCTTGCGGACACTCCCTGGCGCACCGGTGGATGGACCCGCAAACAAATCGTCGGGCATCTGCTCGATTCCGTATCGAACAACCGCCAGCGCTTTGTCCGCGCAGCCATCGACGGCAATTACGCCGGTCCGAAGTACGCGCAGGATGCCTGGGTCGCAGCTCACGGCTATGGCGGCCAAAGCTGGGAGACGCTGCTGCGATGGTGGCAGGTCGAGCACGAGATTCTGGCCGCCGCGGTAGATTGCATCCCGGAGGTGCGGTTGCAGACAAGCTGCGTGGTCGGCGACGACCCTCCGGTCACACTGCGCTTTCTCATCGAAGACTACCTTCGCCATCAGCGTTGGCATTTTGCCCAACTCGCGTCCAGCCCTGCGGCTTCCTGAGCCGTCAGCCCATTTCCAGACGCAAAAAAGCCCGGCGTTGAGCCGGGCTTTTTTGCTTGCCTTTGGTTGCCGGTTGCCGTTACTTCTTGGTTGTCTTCTTCGCAGCCGCCTTCTTCGCAACTGCCTTCTTTGCGGGGGCCTTCTTGGCCACTGCCTTCTTCGCCGGGGCCTTCTTCGCAGGAGCCTTCTTCGCTGCTGCCTTCTTGGCGGGCGCCTTCTTTGCTGCCTTCTTAACTGCCAACGGTTTACCTCGTTTGGTGGGTTTGCTGGCGCGCTTGCCGACTGCGGCCTTCTTGGCTGCCGTCTTTCCGCCCGTTGCGCCAGTGGTGCTCTGCTTCACGGCGGATTTCTTTGCAGCCTTCTTGGCTGCCGTCTTTCCGCCCGTCGCACCGGTGGTGTGCTTCTTGACGGGGGATTTCTTTGCGGCCTTTTGGGCCGCCGTCTTCCCGCCTGTCGCGCCGGTGGTTTCCGCCTTTGCGGCAGACTCCGTTGGGGAAGACTTTTTCTTCGCGGCCTTTTTGCGGGCCGGCTTCTTTGCGGGTTGATCCTCAACCTCAACCAGGACTGCTTCAACCACTGGCTCATCGTCGTCCGAGGAGGTCAGTACGCTGGAGGTTTCGACTTCTTCGTCTTCATCTTCCTCGAAGTCTTCGTCGTGATCGGGGTCTAATTCTGCGGGCTCCCCATTGTGGTCGCCGTCACTCATCGCATACATCTTGAACAATTCTTCCATCCCATTGCCTCCAGCGGTTTGCCGCTGCTTTCCTTCTCGTTTGCCTCTTCGCACAACGGAAGATTTGTTCCGCTTGCGGAAGCCATTGTAGCAATAGCTTGCACTCAAACGCTAGCAAAACACAAGTATGTAATGAGGTCCCTGGCTATTTTTGTTTCTGCGGGGAAGACTGCGCAGGCATGCTGAGCTTCTTGGAGGGATGTTCTTTCGCGCTGGTTGCCCCGCCTCTCTTCGCATGGGTCGCGCTATTGGGTCTCTGCGTCTGTCCCTTCCTCATCGCCGGAGCCCCGCTCTTGCTCGTGGTTGCTCTGGCCGCATGCGCCGGGTTGGTGCCCTTTGCCGGCGCGGTCTCGTGCGCCTTTGCGCCGGTCGCTGGGCCCACCCCCATGCCTGCCCCGCTACGCGACCGGTAGGCGGCCCGCACCGCCAGCGCTGCCTCGGCTACGCGCAGCCGCCGCCCTGGCTCAACTTTGATCCCGGCGATCTTGTTCCAGCGCCGCAATTGATTCAGCGACACGCCGAATCGGTCGGCAATGGTCACCAGCGTATCGCCCCGGCGTGCGGTGTAGAGGAGTGTGCGCGTCGATGGCGCCGCCGCCGGGGGCGTCGGCGCCAGCAGCGCCTCCATTCCCTGAACGCTGTCGCCCACCCGCATTTCGTTGGCTGCCGCCAGCTCCGCCACTGTCACTCGATACTCTTTTGCAACCGAGGCCAGCGTGTCTTCCGCCACCACCCGATGGTAGCGCCACGCGTTGCGCTTGGACTCGGGAACCTTCGCGATCCGCTCCGCGAACAGCGTGGCCGTCCCCGCCGGCAGATGCAAATCGAACGAGGCATCGGGCGGCGTGATCAGCCGCAGCAGGCTGGGGTTCAGCGCCAGAAGCTCATCCACCGGCGCGCCCACGATGTCCGACACCAGCTTCAGGCCCACCGGGTAATTGATCGTAACCGTGTCGGTAAGTACCGGCGGATCCAGCGCGATTCCGTCGAACCCATACTGCGTCGGATGATTGGCGATGATGATTGCCGCCAGGATCTCCGGCACATAGTTCTTCGTCTCCCCAGGCAAGTTGTTGCGCTTGTAGAGCTCCCAGAAGTCGGCGTACCCGGTCTTCTGCACCGCGCGCTGGACGTTGCCCGCTCCCCAGTCGTAGGCCGCCATCGCCAGGTACCAGTCGCCCAGCTGGTCGTAAAGAAACTTCATGTACCGGGCATAGGCGCGGGTGGACTTTTCCGGGTCGAAGCGTTCGTCCATGTAGGCGTTGCGCGCCAGGCCATAGTCGCCATGCGGCATAAACTGCCACATCCCACCCGCTTTCGAGCGGCGATTGACCGCCTGCGGTTGAAACCCAGACTCGGCTACCGCCAGGTAGATCAGGTCCTGGGGCACGCCCTCCTCGGCCATCACCCGTTGGATCATCGCCTTGTAACGGCCCGCCCGCTCAAACGAGTGCAGCAGCGTATTGTGGCCGCGCTGCGAGTTGGCAAAGAAGTTGATGAACCCCGCCACATACACGTTCACCATCAAGGGCAGGTCCGACTTGGTTGTTGCCAGCTCCGTCCTCGCCTTGGCGACAATGTTCGGGTCCACCTCGAAGGTCACGTCGCTGGCCACATCGGCCGGCGTGTCTTCCACCTTGGGCGCAAAGCCGTTGCCTTGCTTCAGCGCCTCCATCTCCAAGGCATTCACCCCGTCGATTATCCGGTTGAACTCGTCCTGCAACTGCTCATTGCCCTTGATGTCGATGCCGCTGGAAAGCATCAGGTCCACGGCGCGATCGAACTCCACTTTCGCGTCGATCAGTTTTCCCCTGCGATAATTTGACTCCCCTTGCGTATAGGCCACCTCCACCTGCAGGATCAGCGAGCGCACCCTTTGCTGCTCGCGCTCCGCCTGCGTAGGCTCTTGGGGAGCGGCGGCCTGTGGCGCCAGTGCCGGCGGCGGGGCCAGCGCCGGCGTGGTTGCTTGAGGCGGCTCTCCCGCCCGCCCGTTCAGAGGCGTGGGAACGCACCCCGCGAGCGACAACGCCAGCAGAGCCGAACCAGCCAAACGGTACCAATTCAACCAATTGCGCATGAGATGTTGCGCCCGCCCCAGCTACTCGGAAGGCCCTGGTGATTGAAGGACAGACCCTAAGCCGATGATAAGCTATGCCATGGAGGCAACGCGCGCAGGATGGCGCAAGGCGCCTTCCCGCGCCAGCCCCGCATGGACGTCCGATTCCTTCGCAACTTCGCTATCATTGCCCACATCGACCACGGCAAGTCGACGTTGAGCGACCGTTTGCTCGAATTCACCGGCTCGGTGACCGGACGCGATATGCAGGCCCAGATCCTCGACGACATGGACCTCGAACGCGAGCGCGGCATTACCATCAAGGCCCATGCCGTGCGCATGATGTACAAGGCGCAGGATGGAAACACCTATCAGCTCAACCTCATCGACACCCCCGGCCATGTGGACTTCAGCTACGAGGTTTCCCGTTCGCTGGCCTCCTGCGAGGGCGCGCTGCTGGTGGTCGACGCCAGCCAGGGTGTGGAGGCGCAGACTCTCGCCAATGCCTACCTGGCAATCAACCACGGCCTGGAGATCGTTCCCGTCATCAACAAAATCGACTTGCCCTCGGCCGACATCCTGCGCACCCAGGAGGCCATCGAGAAGGCCGTTGGCCTGGACGCCACCGACGCCATCCCCGTAAGCGCCAAGACCGGCCAAGGCGTGACCGAGGTGCTTGAAGCCATTGTCCATCGCCTCCCGCCGCCCACCGGCGATCCCGATGCTCCCCTGCAGGCGCTTATCTTCGACTCATGGTTCGATGCTTATCGCGGCGTCATCGTGCTGGTCCGCGTCATGCAGGGGACATTACGCAAGGGCCAGCGCATCCGCCTCATGTCCAACTCGAAAGCCTTCGAGGTCGAGTCCATGGGTGTTCTCATGCCCAAGCCCGTCGAGATCGGCCAGCTCTCCGCCGGCGAAGTCGGCTTCTTCGCCGCCACCATCAAAAACGTAGGCGACACCCGCATCGGCGACACCGTCACCGACGACTCCCGCCCGGCCGAATCCCAGTTGCCCGGCTTTGAAGACATCAAGCCCATGGTCTTCGCCGGCCTCTACACCGTCGACTCTCACGAACATACCCTGCTGCGCGACGCCCTCGAAAAGCTCCGCCTCAACGACTCCTCGTTTTTCTTCGAGCCGGAGAGTTCGGTTGCCCTGGGCTTCGGCTTCCGCTGCGGCTTTCTCGGGCTGCTGCACATGGAGATCATTCAGGAAAGGCTGGAGCGCGAGTACGAGCTGGACCTCATCACCACCGCCCCCGGCGTGCGCTACCACATCGCGTTGACCGACGGCAGCGTCCTCGAGGTGGACAACCCCTCGCGCTGGCCCGAACCCACCAATATCGAGTCCATCCGCGAGCCGGTTATCGCCGCCAAGATTCTCACCAATGAGGAGTATGTCGGCGGCATCTTCAAGCTCGTCGAGGAGAAGCGCGGCAAGCAGTTGAACTTCGAGTACGTCACGCCCACCCGTGTCATGCTCACCTACGAGCTGCCGCTGAACGAGATCGTGCTCGACTTCTACGATCGCCTCAAGTCCATCTCTCGCGGCTACGCCTCGCTCGACTATCAACTGGCCGGCGAGTGGGAGTCGCCCATGGTCAAGCTCGACATCCTGGTCTCCGGCGAGCCGGTCGATGCGCTCTCCATCATCGTGCACCGCGACTTTGCCTACGAGCGCGGACGGGCCCTGGTCTCCAAGATGCGGGAGCTGATCCCGCGCCAGCAGTTTGAGGTCGCCATCCAGGCCGCCATCGGCGCCAAAGTCATCTCTCGCGAGACGGTCAGCCCGTTGCGCAAGAACGTGCTTGCCAAATGCTACGGTGGCGACATCTCCCGCAAGCGCAAGTTGTTGGAAAAGCAAAAGGAAGGCAAGAAGCGCATGAAGCGCATCGGCAAGGTCGATATCCCCCAGGAAGCGTTCCTGGCTGTCCTCCGCGTGGGCGAGGACTCCCAAAAGTAGCGTCGGTACAACAGCCAAATCGATACTTTAGTCACCAAACGTTTACACGCAACTGTGGAAAGCGCCCAGATCCTTGATTCGGGCGGGCGGGCTCGGTAACCCTCGTGTCGGCCTAGAATCCCGCTGAATCGTCCCTGATAAATAAGGACTTGCGTCGCATACCAGAACGCAAGGACGATTGGCAAGAGAAATATTTCACTTCTATTCGCCAATTCGCCGAAAAGGATTCACAGTTTTTTCCACAGATAGCGACGCCCGCGCGTACATTTTCGCCGTATGGTGGGCAACCCCGCTTCGCTCTTCCTGAGTCCCCCGGCGGCAGCACCAAGGCCCCGCTCTGCCGGGCCTTGGTTTTTGCTCTCCTGCTCGGGTCTCTAGTGCGCGGCAGCCGGCTTGGGCGCTATTGCCGCCGGCCCTGCCGCGGGCGCGGGCACACCCGACTTTACGTTGTACGCGTCGATTACGGCTTTGGTAATGTTGGTCGACTCGCTGGCATAAAGTACGGGATTCTGCTGCTGGCTCACGTCCAGAACCATGGTGTAGCCCTGCTGCTGCGCGTAGCTGGCCAGAACGTCATACACCTTGGAAGCCAGGCCGTTGTACATCTCCTGCATCTCGGTGTTGCCGTCGTTTTTAAGATCCTCCGAGTCGCGGTCCAGTTTCTTCTGCTTCTCGTCGATCGTCCTGGCGCGGCTGGCGCGCTCCGCGTCGCTCAGTTTGTCGCCCTGCGTCTGTAGTTGCTTTTTCAGGCTCTCAATCTCATCGTTGAGGGTCTTCAATTGAGCCTCTCTGGGCGCATACTTCTTCTGCAGGTCGGCGAAGTTGCGCTGGCCTTCGTTGGTCTGGGCCACGGCGACCTGGAAGGCGATGACGGCAATCTTGGCGGAAGCGGAAGGCGCTGCGGGAGCAGGCATCGTTTGAGCGGCTGCACCCAGGACCATGCCCGAGGTCAGCGTAAGAACAACTGCAAGGGAACGCTTCATTTGAATGGAAAACTCCTTCAGAACTGCTGTGGGTCTCGCCTCGTCTCAGCGCAAAACCGCGGATGTGCCGCTGATAATCCTCGCCGTCCTTTTATTCTGAGGAACTCGCGCCGGTTGCGGTAGAAACAAGAAAGGACGCGGACTTCAGACGACGGTGAAAACTACACGGATTATAGGGGCGCCAGATGAGAGCGTCAAACCGCCAGACCCAAGATGCCGGCCTATCGGCAGGAGAGCGCGGCGCGCCCCCATAACGTCTCTCGTCAACACAAAAGCCCCGCCATGCAAGACCTCTGTCAGCACCGTCGAGATGCCAGTGCTTGCCTGTTAGTGCGCGGCGGGGGCGGGAGCCTTGGCGGCCGGCTTGGGTGCTGCGGCAGCGGGCTTGGGCGCCGTGGCAGCAGGCTGCGCCGGCGGCGGCGGAACTCCCGACTTCACGTTGTACGCATCGATGATCGCCTTGGTGATGTCGGTGGCGGGGCTTGCGTAAAGCACCACGGGAGCCTGCTGCTGGCTCCCGCTGCCGTCCACCACCAGCGTGTACCCCTGCTGCTGCGCGTACCTTGCGAGTACGTCGTAGACCTTCGAGGCCACGCCGTTGTAGACCTCCTGCATCTCCCCCTGCAGATCGGTCTGCGCGTCCTCCTGGAGCCGTTGCGCTTGCTTTCTCTTGTCCTCGAGGGTCTTCAAGCGGCTGGCCCGTTCGAGGTCGCTCAGTTTCTGGGCCTGCTCCTGAAGCTGCTTGTCCAGGTTCTGGATCTCCGCGGCCATGGCCTGCAGTTGGGCGCGCTTCGGCTCGTACTTCTTCTGCAGATCGGCGAAATTGCGTTGGAACTCGTTGGTCTGGCCCACCGCCGCCTGAAACGCGATCACGGCCACTTTGGCGGGGACCGCCGGCGTCCCTGGGGCGGGAGAGGTTTGAGCGGCTGCGCTCAGGACCATGCCCGAGGCCAGCGTAAGAACAAGTGCAAGCGAACGCTTCATTTGAATGAAAAACTCCTTCGGAATTCCTGTCTGGCTGTCCGCGTCTCTGCGCAAAACCAAGCCTGCGCCTGCTGAGAAACCATCATGACGTCTTCTTTTGAGGGGCTCCGCAGAACAGGGCAGAGACAGGTAAAGACGCGAGCGGAATCGTCAGCAGGAACTGCAAGGATTATAGGAGGGCAGGGTAGGAGCGTCAAACCGCCAACCCGTGAACTTCGCCTTCTCCAGCGGCGAAAAGGCAGCTCGCCTCGAGTGGTCTCGAAACCCTTCCCGCACGGAACTTCTCTCCTAGAAAGTCGTCGACACGGTCAGGCGGAATGTCTTGCGCGGCTCCCGGAACAGGTAACGCGATCCGTAGGCTTGCAACGCCTCCTGGTAGGTGTAGTCGCCCGCGCCGCCCGGCGGAAACAGATCCCGGGTAATCAGCTGCGCCGAACAGCTCCCCTTGTTGCCGCCGATAATCACGTTATTGCAGTAAGGCTCTTCGTAGAGCCGCAGCGGGTTGTACGCATAGTACAGCCGGAATGGCGCATTGATGACCGGCATGATCACCGAAATCTCGGCGCCGGTCGACATGCGCGGAACGAAGTTGGTCCCGGTGATGGGCCGGATGTTCTGGATGAATCCAACCTGCGATCCCGGGATTCCGCCCTGGCAGGATCCATTGTTGAATACTGGGCAGCCATAAAGCGGCGCCGTCAGCGAAGCGAACCCCTCCGGGCTCTGCTTCAATTGACCCTTGTTCAGTGCTACGTCGATGCCGAAGTCGTCGTAGAACGAGAACGTCACCGGTCCCGCAATCGGAATGCGGTATTCGGCGTTGGAAGTGAAGTTGGTGTCGCCGCCGATTGAGGCCACGCCGTAAACCGGCAGCGGTACCTGGATGCACTGGTTGTCCTCCGGATTGGTCGGATCGCGCGGCACGCAGTTGCCGTCCGGATTGGTCAATTGCACGGTTATGCGATTCGGAACATATCCATAGGGAGTCGCCCCGCGGATGTCGAAGCCGCGCAGGTCTCCCTCGCCGCCCGAGTAGTACCGGTTGTTGGGCGGAGCCACGTCCCCGCCATACCCTTGCACATACCCGATCTGCGCGCGCAGGCCCAGCACGTTGCGGCCGGTCGGAGAAGGCATCAGGTAGTGGATCGGCATGAACTCTTTGTAGGCCACCAGCGGCGTGATGTAGCGTACATTCCCGCCGATCCCGGCAAACTGGAACACTGCCGTGTATTCCTTGCCGCTGCGCGGGCGAAGCGGGTTGTTGATCGTGTTGTAGATATAGCTGAACGAGGCGGAGCTGTTCACGATGCCCGCCAGCGCATTCGACCCCTGGATCCCCGAACGGAAGCTGATGGTCTGGAAAAACGTCTGCGAGGCCGTGCTGAACGCCGTGATCGTCGACTTGTTGAGCGAATAGGTGATGCCTACACGCTGGAAGGCGTGCCGCCGCAGAGGATAGCTCAACGAGAAATTCAGTCCGGTCGAGGCCTGGTTGTAATTCTGCGTTAGCGACTGCTGCGCCGAACTCAGGTTCAACGACTGCCCGGTGCTCGTCTGGTAGTTCTTGGCCGCGTTGTAGTCGGTCTTCGAATTGAAGATCTGGAAGCCCACGTTCAGCGGGCGATTGCGTATGTAGGGCTGCGAGAATCCAAACAGGAATGTGCGCGCCACGTTGCCCAGGTTGCCCTGCACGCTCAGTGTTTCGCCCAGGCCCAGAAAGTTGTTGGTCTGGTAGTTGACGCCCAGGAACGCGCCCGAAAGGCCGCTGATGCCGCCGTTCAGCCCGATCGAGTTCTTGCCCTTCTCTTTCACCTTGAGCAGCAGGTCCACCGTCCCGGCCTCGGCATCCTGGTGCGCCTCCGAGTCCTGATCTACCTTCAGCGGCTCGAAGTACTCCAGTTGATTCAGCCGCAGCAGGCTGTACTCCCATAGCTGCGAGTTGTACACCGAACCCTCGTCCAGCATCAGCTCTCGCCGGATCACCTTGTCGCGGGTGATGGTGTTGCCCTGGAACTCGATGCGCGAAACATAAAACGGCTTGCCCTCGTCGATGTCGATCTCCAGCGAAACGGTCTTCTTGTCGTCGTCGAATACCGGCTTGGGAATGGCTCCGAAGTTGATGTAGCCCAGTTGGCCATAGGCCTTCTTTAAGTTCTCCAGGCCCTTGCTCACCAGCGTGGCATTGAACCATTCGCCGTCCTTCACCGCGAAGGTGCCGCGCAGCGCCCTAACGTTGGTCACCGCCTTGTTGCCGGTAAAGGTGATCGTGCCCAGCCGGTAGCGCGCCCCCTCTTCGATCGGCATGAGGATGTCGATGCGCTTGCCCTTGTTTGGCCGGAACGTGAACCAGTTCAGTCCGCCCTCGTCGCGAATTTGCGTCTTGGGCTCTTCGACCGCGGCATTGTAGTACCCTTTGTCGCGGTAAGCCTGCCGCACCCGCTCCGTGTCCTCCTCCAGCTTTGAGGCATCGAAGGTCTGCGCAAACAGATCCTCGAAGACGATCGAATGAGGGATGCCGATCGGCCGCAGGTTCTTCATCGACCGCCGCAGAAGAAGTCCGCCCAGGTGCGGGTTGCCGGTGAACTTGATCTTCCCCACCTTCACCGTCGGGCCTTCCTTGATGTTGAAGTTCACCTGCACCGAAGCCGGAGGAATCGTCTTTACCTCCGTCTTGATGGTGGCAAACTGGTGCCCGTGCTCCGAGAGGATGTCCTTCAGCACCGTCTCCGCGCGCTTGATCCGCGTCGGGTCGTACTGGCTCTCCACGGAAAGGCCGACCTTCTCCTTCTTGAAGCGGTCCAGCACGTCCGACTGCGAAACGGCGTTTAGCCCCTTGTAATTGATCTCCCGGATGGTCGGCTTCTCCTTGACGAATACGTTCAGGATGATGCCCTTCTCCGTGTCTTCCCGCTCGATGCGCAGGTCGTCGAAATAAGCGGTGTTCCACAGTGAATTGAAGTCGCGTTCGATCGAGATCGGGTCGTAGGTGTCGCCCTGATGGGTAAACAGCCTCGCCAGGATCGTCTCCTTGGGGATGCGCCGGTTGCCGATCACGCGAATCTGATCGATGGTCTGCGACTGTTGGGCCGGCGTGGTCCAGGCAGTCGCGACCAGCAAAATCGCGACCGCCAGCCGCCTTGCGATCCGCAGTGTGCGGTAAATCGAAGTGTGCCTTGTCTTCACCGGGCTGAAGCCCTGCGTCGAGCACGCGTACGTATGCAGTCCATAGTTCGCCTTAAGGTTCGGCTTCACGGGAAGAATATCGACACCCTCATTGCTGAAAATCTGATCCTGCTTCGAGGAAAGACTGATTTTACCACCCCAGCTACCGTGACCCGTCGCCAGGGACCCCGGCTATTCACCACCCCAACGACCAAGACCTGTTGTCGGGGACCCCGGCTATTTACCACCCCAACGACCAAGACCTGTCGTCGGGGACCCTGGCTCTTCACCACCCCAACGACCAAGACCTGTCGTCGGGGACCCCGGCTATTGGCCCACACTCCCCCTGCCCAAGGCGCCGGCCTGCCGATCGGCCCGGAAATCGTCTCTTTCGCGTAATTCCCCGCCGAGCTTGGCCAAAGCGGTCTCGGCCTCGTCCCCCATCGCCACCCGCGCAACCAAAACCTGTTGCTGGGGACCCAGAGATTCGGAGTCCAACCCACAGTCTACCGGAAGCAGGCGGGGCGGAGCCCGAAGCAGCTCAAGCGCCCCTTCCCTCTCCATCCCCGCCCATCCTCGCCGCATACCTTTTTGGACGCGGATGGGGCGCACATGACATCTTCTCTATCGCAAGGTTTTCCTATGAGCAAAAGATCCGTTGATGAATTCTCTGTCCGCCCTTGGAGAAAACACCCGGCGCGCTGCCCCCGGTTCGCAAAAACCGATGTAAACGATCCCCATACCCATCCCCTCTACCGCTTCCTGGAGATGGCCCGGACCGGACCCCACGGCACACCAGGCTTCAGATGAAACCTCACCAAGTTTCTCTTGACCGGCAAGGCCGCGACGCCGCACCCAACGCTCCTGGGGCGCAATCCAGCCGCCTGGTAGCCGCCGCCTAGGCTCTTCTCGATAGCCCCTCTGGCCAACCCGCAGTCTCAATCGCGTTCTTAGAACCTGTTCTTAACTTTCGCGCGGGCAACGTTACACCCCAGCGCACAGAGTTCGCGTGCTGGGGTGGAAGTCGAAGGGCTGGGGGCCAGTTTTCCCCATTTCTTCTTTGCCCCTCGCTCCTTGAACTGAGAGAATTTGGCTCCCAGCACCGCCTGCGGGAAGGTTGATAACAGGCTCTCTGCCGCGCGGCTTGGTTCCGGAAACGAACTTTTACCGTCTGCATCGCCTTTTTTGAGAATTCGTACGCTTCCGGTCCGCTTTTCTGTCCTTCCGTTTGAACCCTGCGGTATGCTCGTTCTTGTCTGGCTTTCAATCCGGCCTCTTCGCGCAGCCTGAACGGGCCCACCCAGAAGAACCATCGCACGGAGGCAGCTATGCGCCGCGATCTTCCCATGATCCTGATTCGGGTGATTGTCGGTCTGGTGTTCGTGATTGAAGGGGTCCTCAAGTTTGTCCGGCCCTCCGACTTGGGCCAGGGGCGCTTCGCCGGGATCGGCCTGCCCTTCCCTCATCTCCTGGCTTCCCTGGTCGGCGGCATCGAGATCGGTGGCGGCGCAGCCATTCTGCTTAACCTCTACGCCGGCGACGCCGCGCTCCTCCTGCTCGCCGTCATCTTCACGGCCCTGCTGACCACCAAGCTCCCCATCCTCCTCGGCCATCCCTTCGGACCCTTTCCCCTCGCCAAGCTCCCCACCTATGGATGGCTGAGCTTCTTTCACGAAGCCAGCACCGATCTCTGCATGCTCTTCGGCCTCATGGCCGTGCTCATCGACTCCGGACTGCAAATCGGGCGCAAGAGACACTGGTACCAATCCAGGGAACTCTAGAGCCTGTTATTGACTTTCCCGCGGGCGGCGCTGGGAGCCAATTTTTCTCAGTTCGAAGAACGAGGAGCGACGAATATGGGGTATCTTCGAGCGACGAGCGACGATGAAATGGGGAAAATTGGCCCCAGCCCTGAAGGGTTGCGGCGCAAATCCGGCCATACTTCGTTGTCATCCTCGACTGTGGACCCGCCACAGCCTTCGGACTCCGCCTCGTCTGGCCGGATTTTCGCGCGCAACGCCGCCCACGCGAAAGTCAATAACAGGCTCTAGGTTTCCCGTCGATGGCTGCTCCCACCGGCAATCCCCCCCTCGGTGAGATCGTCCGGCCCTTCGCTCGCTTGGGCCTGACCGCCTTCGGTGGTCCGGCCGCGCACATCGGGATGATGCAACGGGAATTTGTGGATCGCCGCGCCTGGTTGAGCCAGACAGAGTTCCTCGATCTGGTCGGCGCCTGCAATCTCCTCCCCGGTCCCAGTTCCACCCAGGTCGCCATGGCGCTTGGCGCCCGGCGCGCAGGTTGGGCGGGCCTTTGCGCCGCCGGCTCCTGCTTCATTCTGCCCTCGGCGCTGGCCACGCTGGCTCTGGCCTGGGCTTATGTCCGCTTCGGCAGCCTGCCGCAGGCTCAGGGGCTGTTCTACGGGGCCAAGCCGGTGATGGTCGCCATCATCGCCCAGGCCGTCTGGAACCTGGGCCGCACAGCCTTTCGTCGCTGGCCGCTGGCTGCTGCCGGAATTGCGTGTCTCGCGGCTGCTCTGGCCGGCGCGCCCCCGATCGCCGTCCTTCTGGTCTCAGGCGGGGTCGCGCTCCTGGTTGCGAGACTGCGGTCCGGTTCACGGTCGGCGGCGGGATTCGCGCTTGCCCCTCTGCCTGTGAGCTTGGGCGCTGGCCCGGCCGCTGCGACCGGACTGGCGGCGATCTTCCTCGTCTTTCTGAAACTCGGGGTGGTTGTCTTTGGCTCCGGCTACGTCCTGCTCGCCTTCCTCAAGAGCGATCTCGTCGACCGCCTGCACTGGATTACCGAACCGCAGTTGCTCGACGCCGTCACCGCAGGGCAGATCACCCCCGGCCCGGTCTTTGCCACCGCCACCTTTCTCGGCTACCTGCTCCGGGGCTGGGCTGGCGCAGCCGTGGCCACCGCAGCCATCTTTGCGCCTTCTTTCCTGATGGCCGGCATGGTGGGTGCCCTGGCCGGCCGCATCCGCAACTCGCCACCGGCCGCTGCTTTCCTCGATGGCGTCAACGCCGCCGCCGTGGCACTGATGGCGTCCGTCGCCCTCGTTCTCGGCCGCGCCACCTTGGTTGACGGCTGGACCTGGGCGCTCGCCCTCGGCAGCGCCGTATCTCTCATCCGCTTCCGCATCAACGCCACCTGGCTCATCCTCGCCGGAGCCGGACTTGGCCTCCTCCTGCGCGGGGTTGCGTAAGGTTGCTTCTACCGCCTGCACCGGTTCGAGGCGCAGCACAAGGAGCCGATCGCCCCCGATTCGACCGCTGCGCCCCTACTCCACCGGAGGAGCCAGGAAAAGCGCATACGCGAGCATGGCCACGCCGATGAATCCAGGGATCAATCCGCAAAGGTAGACCGGCTCGTTGCCAATCAGCGCTCGCAGGAAGATCACCAGCGCGATCCCAACTGCAAGGTTAATCACGCCGCCGATCTTCATGCCTTCCCGGATTTTGACGCGTTGTTGCCGGTCCTGCTCGCGCAGCATCTCCAGCGCCGCCTTGGCGCCTTCTCCGGATGACTCGGCCAGCCTGCGGAACGTCTCCGCTTTGTAAAAGGCCTCCCGCTCCTTGCGTCTCGTGTCCATCCAGGTAACGAGCGGAATAAAGACCCCAAACAACACCACCGCGCTGATCGTCAGAAATGCCCACAGGCCTGCGGCGGGATTGCTGAATAGTTCGTCACTACCGAGAGACAACACTGCCAGATGCAACATAGAATCCTCCTTGTTCCTCAGCAGGGGGTTTTCTCCCTTGCAACCGGTGGGACCGGAGCCTACGCAAACTGGTTGCATTTTCTCGCCGAATTCTCATCGAGAAAGAAAATGCAACCCGGCAGCCATCCCTCAAGTCCCACCGCATGGAGAACGCTCGATTTGACTCCAACCGCCAAAAGCGCCGCGGAAGACCTGGAAGACGTGAACCGCGTCCTGGCCGGGGATGTCCCGGCCTTCGCGGGTATCGTCCGCCGCTGGCAAGCGCCGCTCATCAATATGGCCTGGCGGTACTGCCGGGACCGCGGCCGCGCCGAGGAGCTGGCCCAGGAGGCTTTCCTCCGCGCTTGGCGCGGCCTCCCCCAATGGCGTCGCGAGTCCAGCTTCTCCACCTGGCTCTTTGCCCTCGCGGCCAACGTCTTCCGCTCCGAGCTCAAGCGCTTCCCCACCGTCACCGTCCCGCTCGAATCCGCGCCCGAGCCCTCCGGCCCCGCTCACCAGCACAACACTCTGTCCATAGAGTCAAACCGTGGAGCGGTGCGCCGAGCGGTGCTCGCCCTGCCCCTGCGCTACCGCGAACCGGTTATTCTGTTCTATTTTCAAGAGATGGACCTGACTGCGGCGGCGCGCACCATGGGCTTGCCCGAGGGAACCATGAAAGCCCGCCTCTCCCGCGCGCGGGCTCTCTTGCGAAGGCGCTTCCCGCATCTCGAAGGCGAGTGCGCGGGAATGCAATTGGAAGGAAAGGAGGCATGACAATGGACCGCAACAGCAAGGATCGCAATAGCATGGCACACGCCGAAATGAGCCCCGCCGCCATCGACCGCATTCTGGCTTCTGAAGAGGAATTAGTCCCGTCTTCGGGCTTCCTCGCCTCGGTCATGGAGCGCGTCCATGAAGAAGCCGCCGCCCCGGCGCCCATCCCCTTCCCCTGGAGGCGCGCCATCCCCGGCTTCCTGCTCGCCGGTGGCGTTCTCGGCTGGGGCGGATCGGAGCTTGTCCGCCAGGCCATTCCAGCAGTACGCGCGCTCGCACTCGCTCCGCCCCATCTCTCCGCCACGCTGGCTCAGCCCATCGAGCATGCCGGCTGGGTCGCATTGGCTCTAGGAGCCTCCCTGCTCTCCTGGCTCATCTCCCGCCGCCTCGCCGGCAGCTCCGGCCTGCTGTAGCATCTGATCTGGCCTGCAAACAGAGTCGGGGTACTGAAGGAGGAGATCGCCATCGAAGACCCCTTCCATCTCGACCGCTCCGTCCGCGCCCAGGACAGGGTCTTGGCTGAAGTCCTGACCGAACTCCGCGCCGGCCACAAGCGCGGCCACTGGATCTGGTTCGTCTTCCCGCAAATGAAGGGTCTCGGCCATAGCCAAATGTCCTATGAGTTCGGCATCGGCTCGCTCCAAGAAGCCCAGGCCTACGCGCGCCACCCCATCCTCGGCCCGCGCCTGTTCCAATGCACAGAACTGGTTGTTCAGGTTGAGGGACGCACAATCCATCAGATCCTCGGCCCTCCCGACGACCTCAAGTTCCGATCCTCGATAACCCTGTTTACCCGCGCCGCCCCGGAAAGCCTCGTCTTCGAGCAAGCCCTGGACAAGTACTTCAACGGCCAACCCGATCCGCTGACGCTGGAACTTCTCCGCTAGCGTTACTCGATCGCGAAGACCGCGTAGACGGTTGCCGTGCGGCTCACCTTGCGGGGCTCGATGGCGAGCGGTGGTGCGGCGCGGAACCGGTCAGCCTTCACCTCAAACTCAGCCGCATTGTTGTAGTTCGCAAGGGCTGCCAAGTTGCTCGATCCTGAGACCTGATTGGTCAGGTACAGAACCGCCCCGAGCTTTGCTCCGCTCGCCTTTGCCATGACCGCTGCGTCTGACCGGGCACGGCCCGCGGCATGATCAAGCGCTTGATCCTCAAGGGAGCGGAGGTCCTGAACGGTCCAATCTATTTCCCCACTCTCTGTAGCGCCCGCATTGACGGCAATATCGAGAACCTCAGCCGCACGCTCCGGTGGACTCTTGACCGTCCATGTTTGAACCAGCTTGAATTTGTGGTTTTTTGCGTCAATGGATTCAAGGCGCTGCGACTCGCTTCGGATCGCAGTTTCTGGCAATCCTGCCTGCTTGAGTGCAGCGACGATTGCGTTCGAAGTACGCGCGCCCTCGGCATAAGCGGTTTTGGCGTCGGCGACCTTCGACTCAAAACCAATGTGAACGATCGCCAGATCCGGATCGACGGAAACGCGTTCCTCCGCCATAACGGTAAGAGTTCGATTCGATGGATCAATTTTGAACTTGGGCTGGCTAGGAAGCTGGGCGGCGGCCGTGAGGGGGCCGGTTATTGCTACAAGTATCGCGATAGCTTGGCGGACGTGCATGTTTGATTCCTTTCTGCATTCTTGGACGCAGAGCATACAAGAAGGGCGAATGGGTAGCAGATGCTTGCTTCCATCTCGCAGCAAGGGGGTTTTTCGTTCGCGCCTGGAATTTACTCTAAGTGGCCGTCCAATCCTCCGTGATGAGTCCCTCGACAGACAAAAACGCGCCGTCGCTGGTCACCAGCGTCAGCCCCAGCGACAAGGCGTGCGCCGCGATCATAAGGTCTTCGGAAGCCAAAGGGCGGCCTTTGCGCATCTGCTCCTCGCGTTTGACGGCATACACCGCGGCGGCGCGGGAGTCCCATGCCAGCGAGGGCACAAGGCCTAAGAAATCCTGCACGCTCTCACGCGTGCGCGCATCTCTGGGCCGCCTTGCAATCCAGAAGAGCAACTCCGCTTCCGTTACAGCGGAGACACACATGCTCTCAATGGGAGTGCGCAACAAACGGTCGCGGACGGCGGCGGACGTGCCCCGGACAAAATAGCTGACCACGTTTGTGTCGAGCAGATAAACGGGCGGCATTTAGAAGAAGTCCCGCTCAATGGGGTAGGAGACATCCCGCTCGAAATCGGGGTCCGGCGGTCCGAGAGAGTCCCATTTGGCGAAAAGCTCAGCCCAGGACATGTTCTTTCGCGCCTCGGCGTTTGGCGTAAGAACCACCTCGCCGGTCGCCTCATCCCGCCGAATGGCAACCTCTTTGCCCTCGAAGCGGAACTCCTTGGGCAGCCGCACGGCCTGGCTGCGGCCATTCCTGAACAACTTGGCGGTCTTGGACGAAGGCAAAGACTTGGACCCGGGCTCGTTTTGCGGTTTTGCGGTTGTGTTTGTAGTGCTCACCTTCGTCCTCCTGCCTTTGGTCTATACCAAAGTATATACCGTTTCCGTAATCCGTGCTTCAGCTATGGCCGTCCCCCATACTTGGCCCCAAACCGCCGCAGCTTTTGGAGCGTCGCCGCCGCCTGCCCCGAGTCGATCGCCTCCGCCCCTAGCCCAACTCCCTCCTTCAAATCCCCAGCCAGCCCCGCTGCTACCAGCCCCGCCGCCGCATTCAACAGCACAATCTCCCGCCGCGCCCCTTCGATTCCCGTCAGCACGTCGTAGAGCAGCGCCGCATTGGTCGCCACATCGCCGCCCACAAACTCCTCGAGCCTCCTCCGTGGAAGTCCACCCATCTCAGGCGTAATCCGCGCGGCCTTCAATGTGGGCGCGCCGCCCCCCTCCGGTTCCTCGATCCGCGCCACCACCGACTCGCCGGTCGTCGTCAGCTCGTCGATGCCATCCGTCCCATGCACTACAAACGCCCGCTTTGCGCCCAGCGCCGCCAGCGTCCGCCCCACCAGCAACACCTTGCTCGGCGCCAGCACTCCGATCACCTGCGCTCGCGCTCCGGCCGGGTTGGTCAACGGCCCGCAAAGATTAAAGATGGTTCGGAATCCCAGCGCCCGGCGTAGCGGCCCCACCGCCTTCATCGCTGGATGATAAAGCGGCGCGAAAAGAAACATGAACCCGGTCTCGCGCAGGCACGCGGCGGCCAACTCTGGAGAAAGTTCGATGGGAACCCCCAACGCCTCCAGCACGTCCGCCGCGCCGCACCGCGAGGTAATCGCCCGGTTGCCGTGCTTGGCCACCTTCGCCCCAGCCGCCGCCGCCACCAGCGCCGCGCCCGAGGAAATATTGAAAGTCAGCGGTCCTCCTCCGCCCGTTCCCACAACGTCTACCAGCTCAGCCCGTTCCTCATCCGTCAGCGGCACCGGCGTCAACCGCGCCCGCATCGTCTCCACAAAGCCGGCCAGCTCCGGCGCTTGTTCGCCGCGCGTGGCCAGCACCGCCAGCAGGGCCGCGATCTCCACCTCCGGCACGCCCCCGGCAAGAATCTCTTCCAGCACGGCAGCCGCCTGCTCGCGCGTCAGCGCCGCGCCGTCCTCGGCCAGCGGTTTCAAAAGCTCCTTCAATAAGCCCATATCTCCTCATGGTAACGGCGAGCCGCGCACTGCCGCATTCTGAGAGTCTCGCACTCCCGCCGTTTGCCCCCCTTCGCCCCGCAAGATACTATTTCCTTACCGCTGGCAAGTTCGCGCGAACCCGAACTCTGCCGGGTTCGATCCTGAATCCCCCAACAACAGCGGGCTTGGCGGTCCCTACCAACATGAAGATCCACGAGTATCAGGCAAAGCAGATTCTGGCCAGCTACGGCGTGGCCGTGCCCCGCGGCGAGATGGCCAACACCCTCGAAGAAGCCTCGACGGTGGCCCGCAAGCTGTTTGCCGAGGGCGCTTCCGGCGTCGTCGTCAAGGCCCAGATTCACGCCGGAGGCCGCGGCAAGGGCGGCGGCGTCAAGGTAGCCCGCACCCGCGAGGACGCCGAGTTCCACGCAAAAAATATCCTCGGCATGACGTTGATCACCCACCAGACCGGTCCTGCCGGTCAAAAAGTCCAGCGCCTGCTCATCGAGGAGACCGCGGCCATCGATCGCGAGCTCTATCTCGGCATCGTCCTCGACCGCGCCACCGGCAAGCTGGTCTTCATGGCCTCCCAGGCCGGGGGCATGGAGATCGAGGAAGTCGCCGCCAAAGACCCCACGGCCATCTTCCGGGAATCCATCGATCCCGCCGTCGGTTTTGGTGCATGGCAGGCGCGCAAGCTGGCCTTCGCCCTCGGACTCAAAACGACCCAGATCAACTCGGCCGTGGCCTTCCTGCAGAGCCTCTACAAAGCCTTCATCGAGACCGACGCCTCGCTCGTCGAGATCAATCCTTTCATTACCACCAAGGACGACAAGCTCTTCGCTCTCGACGCCAAGATCACGTTCGACGACAACGCCCTCTTTCGCCATCCCGCCATCAAGGCCCTCCGCGATACTGCCGAAGAGGACCCCCTCGAAGTCGAGGCCTCCAAGTACGCCCTCAACTACATCAAGCTCGACGGCACGATCGCCTGCATGGTCAACGGCGCAGGCCTGGCCATGGCCACCATGGACATCATTCAGTACGCCGGCGGCAGCCCCGCCAACTTTCTCGATGTAGGCGGCGGCGCAACCCAGGAGCAGATCGAGCACGCCTTCGAGATCCTCCTCTCCGATGAGAACGTCAAGGCGATCTTCATCAACATCTTCGGCGGAATTTTGCGCGTCGACCGCCTCGCCACGGGCGTAGTTGCCGCGGCGCGCAACCTCCACGTTCAGGTCCCCATCGTCCTGCGCCTGGAAGGCACCAACGTCGAAGAGGGCCGCAGAATTCTGAAGGAGTCCGGCCTCAACTTCCAGGTCGGCGCAACAATGAAGGAAGCAGCGGAGTTAGTGGTAAAGGCAGCTTCTTGCTGCTAGCCTCTAGCTTTCAGCCGTCAGCTCTCAGCTTTCAGCTTTTCAGCTTTAGCTTTCGGCTTTCGGCTTTCAGGGTTGACGGCGTAACTCGTCAAGCACGCGAAGCGTGGAGACCGCGATGGCGCAGAATTTCCAAGACATGACCGTTTGGCAGCGATCCATCGATTTGACCGTTAGCATCTATCGGCTAACACAAAGATTTCCCAAGGAAGAAACATATGGTCTTGTATCGCAGCTACGGCGAGCCGCAGTTTCCGTCGCCAGCAACATCGCCGAAGGCCGGGGACGCCTGAATCCGGCAGAATTCAGGCAGTTCCTTGGCATTGCATTGGGGTCGATCTTTGAGATCAAGACGCAGTTGT